>Ga0207952_1000218_pt1 | contig 58235 bp, 46 predicted proteins | sample SubbioR12Aug_8Ca_FD_184831 | JGI IMG/M metagenome (GOLD analysis project Ga0207952, IMG submission 184831) | Serpentinite rock and fluid subsurface biosphere microbial communities from McLaughlin Reserve, California, USA - CR12Aug_8Ca (SPAdes) | ecosystem: Environmental > Terrestrial > Deep...
GCGACCGCAGAAAGGCTATTCTACAAACTGCCAGAACCGCTAAAAAAAAAGCCCTCTGCTATACTGACTACTTCCTTGTGTACTTCGATGTCATCCCTGACCAGCAACACAGACCCGTCGGCAAAGAATCTGGTAAAACATCTTACATTGAAAGACTTAACTGCACACTTAGACAGCGTTGTTCAAGACTTGTGAGGAAAACCTTGTCGTTCTCCAAGAAACTGGTGAACCATATCGGCATGATCGCCTACTTCATTGCAGATTACAACATGCGCTTGCGAGCCTTACTTGTTTAGCACCACCGAATTGCGACTCAAAAACTTGATCAGCATTGTATGTCCCACCGGATAAGAGCCCGTAACAATCCATCTAAAACACGGATCATTATGGATACTGCCCAATCCACGTTCTATTCACTCATGATCATCTCTGCTGGCAGTGCAATGGGCGCCTTTATCGGTGCCTGTACACCAACCGCACTGACTCTTTTTGGTGGATATTCAGTTGTAAATCAATCCAACAAACTGCGAAGACGCTTTCTTTCTTGACTCTCCATTCTTTGGGTGACAGAATCAAAACTGCAGGAGGTCATCATGCAGTTTAAAGGATCATTTGTCGCACTTGTGACTCCTTTTGATGCCAGAGGAAGAATCGATCGCAAGGCATTGGAACAGCTCGTTGAATGGCACATTGCAGAAGGAACCGATGGGATCGTTTGTTGTGGCACTACAGGCGAAGGGCTTTCATTGACCGACAGCGAAAAGAAGCGGGTCGCTGACATTTGCATCAAGACTGCAGCAGGACGCATCCCCATTATTGTAGGCACTGGCCTTCCTGGCACAAAACCCACCATTCTTTTAACCGAACAAATGCTCAAATTGGGAGCTTCCGCCTGTCTTGTCGTAACACCTTACTATATGAAGCCCAATGCAGAAGGCTGTTTTTTACACTTTCAAGAAGTGGCAAAAGTTGGAATTCCCCTCATCGCTTACTACAATCCTGGAAGAGCCGTTATGCGTCTTTCCGTAGAAGCACTAGCTGAAATTGCAACGATCCCAGGAATTGGCGCCATCAAAGATTCTAGCGGCGATCCAGAATTTGTCCGAAAACTGTGCGCTCTCTCTCATAAACCGATCCTTTCTGGAGATGATGATTTGACTTTTGAAACTCTCCGCGCGGGAGGAATGGGGGCTATTTCTGTGATCGGCAACCTCTTTCCAAGATCGTGGAAACGGATGATTTCCCTCGCCCTCGAAGGAAAATGGAACGAATCGAAGAAGATTTCTGACCGATTTCTCGCCGCATGTAAAGCCAACTTTTTGGAAACCAATCCTCAGCCAGTAAAATTTGCCCTGGAATGGCTAGGGCGCCTTTCGGGCACGCTCCGGCTTCCATTGGTTCCTGTCACAGAAAAAACCGAAAACGAGATGAAACAGATTTTCGTTTCTCTTTTCCTTCCTCAATTCCTAAAACGAAACATTCGGCAAAGTAACACGTAATTTCTTGTGACGGCGTAAAAAAGGGGTCACCCCTTCTTTAAGAAAAAGATCCACCTGTTCCGGCGCTCTTCCAATCAATGCCTTTGTGGAAAGAAGAGGGGCAATCTCTTTTTTCGTCAGGTGAAACGACTCTTCTTTTTCTACCGCAGCAATCAGAAACCGCAGAGGATCTTTTTGTTTTTGCGCTTGGGTCGTCCACTGCCGCAATTTCTCATGCAACAGCTGCCTATCGCCCCCTTTTTGACTGGCCGCCATCAGGATATTTTCCATCGCTAAAAACGGAAGCTGGTCTTTGAGTCTTTCTTGCGCTGCTTGCGGTGACACCATAAGCGATGAGGTCATATGGCACAATAGATTTAATACGGCATCGGTTCCCAAAAATGCCTCAGGAGTCGCTAAACGCCGATTGGCAGAATCATCCAACGTCCTCTCCAACCACTGCGTAGCCGTCGTATAGGCAGGATTTTGCGCTAACGACATGACGAAGCGGGCAATCCCACAAATCCTTTCTGAATGGATTGGATTTCGCTTGTAGGGCATGGCAGAAGAGCCCACCTGCGTTTTACCAAAGGCTTCGGCTACTTCGCCAACATGGGCAAGAAGGCGAATGTCTGTCGCCATTTTATGGGCGCTTGCGCAGAATGATCCCAGCGCATTAAGAATTTGCAGATCCAGCTTACGCGTATAAGTTTGACCCGAGACCCAAACAACTTTGGAAAATCCAAATTCGCGCGCAACACCCTCTTCCAATTTGCGCACTTTGCTCTCATTTCCCTGAAAAAGAGATAGAAAAGAGCTTTGCGTGCCTGTCGCTCCCTTCACTCCGAGAAAGGGAAGTTTTTGTAAATTCCGTTCCCACTCTTCTGCATCGATTAAAAAATCTTGTAGCCAAAGGGCGGCCCGTTTGCCAATCGTCGTTGGCTGAGCGCTTTGAAAATGGGTAAAGCCTAGACAGGGAGTCTTTGCATATTTTTTCGTAAAAGCCGCCAAATGGCGGAGAAGATAAATCAATTTGCGAAACAAAAGGTCCAATGCTTCTTTCATCACGATCAGATCAGCATTGTCGGTCACATAGGTTGAAGTCGCCCCTAGATGAAGAATCGGCTTGGCAAGGGGCGCCACATCACCGTAGGCATGAATATGAGCCATCACATCGTGGCGAAATTTCTTTTCATACGCTTCAACGGCCTCAAAATCAATTTTATCCACCCCTTTTTCCATCTCAGCAATTTGTTGGGGAGAAATTTTAAGACCGCCCCTTTTTTCTCCTTTCGCAAGAGCAATCCAAAGGCGGCGAAAGAGTACGGCACGATAATGAGCTGAGAAGAGATGGGACATTTCAGGACTATGCCAGCGCGCCGAGAAAGGGCTCTCATATTCTTTCTGACGCGCTGTCATGATTAGTGTTTTTCAACCAGGCTATGAATCTGAGCTGATAACTGCTCAAGCATTTTCTTCTCTGCCGCACTGGGAACACACAGGGGGTTTTTGAGCATTTCTCTCACTCTCTTCAAGAGAAGGATCGCATGAGCCGCCAAGTTCGGTAATCGTTTGTCATCTTCCGCTAAAGGAAATTCATGTCGAATCAGCTTGAGCAAATCTTGCTTGGATTGGCCGTTATAGCTCTTGATCAGCTCTTCTTTTCTTTCAAGAGGACCCGACCGGCTCGCTAAACTATAGATCACCTGCCGTGGCATTTGGTCGATTTTTGTATGAAGCGTCACAGGCATGACCGAATAAAATTCATAGTATTGTAAGAAATTATAAGGAGTTTGTCGATTGCCATACGTCGCAAAAAGCCAAGCTGTAAACGCCCCATCGCGATATTTTTTTAAAATCTCTTGCGCCCGCTTGATCCTTTCGCCATGCAAAATCACCGCTTGATTGGTGATTGCCTTCACTTCTGAGGTGATGCTTGTCAACGCCTTAAAATCTTCATCTACATCATAGGCTTCGCTCTCACGAAAACTTTTGAGAATCGACTCGAGAGTTGCTTTTTCAGTATCATTGAGCGCTGTAAGGCGGAAAACACCCGAAAAACTCGAGAGGTCTCCATTGTTCGATTTTTCAACTAGAGCAGACATCTTCGACGGCTGCGAAGAGCTTTTTCTAAACCGCAAGTGAAGAAGATCATTGAACTTGGACATTTTCAATCCTCTTTAAAATTTCATCCGTTAGCGCCATATAATCGAGTGATGCGCGCGTTTTCGGCGCCGTTTCAAAAATGGGTTTCCCATAAATGGTCGCCTCAGAAACAGCAATATCGCGTCTCACTTTTGCTTGCAAGAGTTTTCCAGGAAATGTTTGTTCCATCAAGGTTAAAAATGTATCATTGCTCTTACCCCGCGGATTCCAAAATGAAAGAGCGACGCCAAGTACTCGTGTCCCATGCCTTTCTGAAATATTATTGATGAACAAAGATAAACGTTGCAGCCCCTTCACACTATAAAATTCGGGAGTGGCGCAAACCAAAGAATATTGTGAAGCAATGAGGGCCGATTCGGTCAGCCAACAAAGAGACGGAGGAGTATCGATCAAGATGACATCGTAAGATAAGTTGCGCAAAATATCTCGCATTCTTTCATGCGAATAACGATCGGCAGCCAAAGATCCCGATACTTCCACGCGCTCCAACCAAGTATCCGCCGGCACAATGTGCATATTCGGCACGCATGTAGGAAGAATCACATCCGACAGTGTTTTTTCCCCCTGCAAAACAGGCGCCATACTGTCTTGCTCATCTGCATCGAATCCCAGTCCCGTCGTCAAATTGGCTTGAGCATCAAAATCGATTAAAAGAACTTTCTTATTATGGAATTGGCAAAGAGCCGCCCCCAAATGGAGCGAGGTCGACGTTTTCGCCGTCCCTCCCTTGAAACTGCTGACGCAAATGACTGTCATTGATCCCTCATTCACTAACCCACCTGTCACCTATTTGCCAGTTGGGCTAGTTAAGGCGCAACAGAGAAAGGTGACATCAAAGCTTTTTCGTCGCGCTCTTTTACGGCTTTAGCAAGAAAATCAGAAATATCAACTTCGCCGTGAACCACGTTATCACGAGTTCGTAATGCGACAGTTTTATTTTCCACTTCCTTGTCACCCACCGTCAACATGTAATTGACCTTCAACAGCTGCGCATTGCGGACCTTCTTGCCAACCGATTCATTGGAATCGTCGATATCGCATAAAACTCCTGCGCTGCGAATCTTTTTTGCCACTTCCTGTGCAAAGGAAGCATGCCGATCTGCGACTGTCAAAATGCGAACAGGATAGGGGCTAATCCAGAAGGGGAATTTGCCAGCAAAGTGCTCCACTAAGATCCCGAAAAATCTTTCAATCGAGCCGAGAATCGCTCGGTGAAGCATAACAGGCCGCTTATGCATCCCATCGCTGTCGACATATTCCAGTTCAAATTTTTGAGGCAAAGCAAAATCGAGTTGAATGGTGCCGCACTGCCAAAACCTTCCCAACGCATCGCGAATCTGGATGTCAATCTTTGGCCCATAAAAAGCACCATCTCCCTCATTGACATGGTAACTATGGCCCCAATCGTTCAACGCGCCTCGCAAACCTTCTGTTGCTACTTCCCATTCCTCATCTGACCCAATGGTCTTCGATGTATCAAACGGACGAGTCGAAAGGCCCAATTTGTATGGTAAACCAAATGCCCCATAAATTTTATCGGCTAAATGGATCAGTTTTAAAATTTCTCCCCGAATCTGATCCAATGTCATGAACAAATGGGCATCATCTTGATGGAAGCTCCTCACTCGAAATAAACCATTGAGCGCGCCAGAGGCTTCAAAGCGGTGCACATGGCCAATTTCAGCTACGCGCAAGGGCAGTTCTCGATAACTATGGGTTGCCGTCTTATAGAAAAGCATACAACCTGGGCAGTTCATGGGCTTAATGGCAAATTCCCTCTCCTCAATCGTCGAGGTGTACATGTTTTCTTTATAGTGAAACCAGTGGCCCGATCTCTCCCACAATTCCTTGCTCATCATGGCGGGGGTTTTGATCTCGATGTAGCCATCGCCCATCAAATGCCCACGCAAGAACTCGATTAATCTATTCCAAATGACCAATCCATGCGGATGGATAAATGGCATTCCTGGCGCCTCTTCCTTGAAAGAGAAAAGATCAAGAGCCGGCCCCAAGATTTTATGGTCTCGTTTCTTCGCCTCTTCCAGCATATTTAAGTAGTCTTTAAGTCGCTTTTTATCGGGGAATGAGATGGCATACACTCTGGTCAGCATCTCGCGGTTCGCATCGCCGCGCCAATAGGCCCCCGAGGTTTTCATCACCTTGAATGCCTTAATCTTATTCAACGAGGCCAAGTGAGGTCCTCTACAAAGATCCAAAAATTCTCCTTGACGGTAAGCTGAAATTCCCCCGTCAAATCCTTCAATCAGCTCCACCTTATAAGGATTTTTTGCAAAAACCCCCTTCGCCTCCGTCTTATTAGCATACTCCAACCTCTCGGTCTTAAAGCCTGCAGAGAGAATCGCCTCAACCTCTTTTTCAATCCGATCAAAATCCTCATCAGATAGAGTCAAATTAGCAAAGTCATAGTAAAATCCATTTTCAATCGGGGGGCCGATCGTAGGCTGCGCATCGGGCCAGAGGCGTAAAATAGCTTGCGCAAGAACGTGTGCTGAAGTATGCCAAAATATCTCTTTCCCTTGCGGATCATCGAAATTCCAGAAAACTAACTCATCTCCCTCGCTCAGAGCATAGTTAAAGTCGCGCAACTCTCCATTGACCGTCACAGCCACCGCTTGTTCCGGCGCTGTCAAATGAAGTTTTTCAGCTACCTCTTTCGGCGTGCCTTGATCAGAGATTTCCAAAAGCTTTTGACCCGCTTTGATTTTCATGGCTTCCTCGAATAATGAAAGAAGCACTATACACCAGCCCCCTCGCGAATGTAAAGCCGCTTTACATTCTCCTCTTTTCCAGGCAAATTTAATAGAGATGAGACCTTCACTTTTCTCAGTCCTCCAGCTGCATAAAATGTATCAAATTTCTTTTGCTATGGAGGCAGCACCCCTTCAAGATCCCTATTCTTTCCGCAGCCGATACATCGGTTGGCGCGCCGCTGCCTATCTCATGGATCCGAGTGGAGAGGTCAATCTCAACAACGCAAAAGAACTCCATCATCTTGTTCAATCTACCCCATTTCCTATCGGGCCAAATATGGAGCAAGACGCCGATATTTACTCCCATCTTCTTCACTGTCTGACACAACTTCTTGAGAATCAGCAAATCGTCCTATGGCTTAAGAAATTTTCTATCCCTCTTTGCCACCGCCATGCTGTCCGCATCATTCAAGAAACTCTCTTGCCAGACAAGATCAACCAAGTCCAAACATCTCATATCCGAAGGGCCGCCTTAACAGCCTGGTTCACTCCACTGAGACAGAACACAGGCTCTTGCTTTGCCACCGCACCTGCTATTCTCATCCAAAGAGAACAACCTGAATATTTCTTAAAAGACCTTTACGATCTACTCAGCACAGGACAATTCAGCCGTACCTTTGGAGGGAAACGCTACACCGTGCCCCTGAGCCCCTCTCCTGGTGTGGGAGATCTCCAAAAACCTCTCGATCATCTTGCCGCGCCCGGTTTACAAATGGCTGCAAGCGAAGCGAACATTCCTCTGACTGTCTCTACTACTTCTCAAACGGTGGAAATATTTCTACGAGAACAAACTTTGACTGCGCTCCATTTATCCGAACAGGATCTCCTTGATGAAAAACATCTAATTTCCTTGCAAATGACTCCTCTTCTAGCCAAGCAGAACATGATCCATTACCAAAAGCCGACCGAAAGAGGAGAACGGATTGCTGATTTCGAGCGCCGGTTTGCTTTAGCTTGCAACACTTTTCGCGCAGTGACTGAATGTGCGTTATTGCGTTCATGGGAATATTCTCTCGCCTCATTTACCGATGTCAAACTCGACTTTACGCGCTGGAATCTTTATGTCAGTCTCGGACTCCATCCGCAAAATGAGGGGGGCATTGGATCGGCTCTCTATCATGCGATCAATTCTGAACTGCAAATCTGCAATCAAGAAATTGAACAAGCGCATCGCGCCTATGAAATCGCCCTCTCCAATGTGCGGAGCAGAGAAGCCATTCTCCATCGATCGGGCGGGGCGCATCGACACCAAATCCAAGCGGAATTAACTACCTTCATGCGCGAGGCAAACACGGCCCTAGAATTCAGGGACCAAGCAGTCGCCAAGGGACGCGCTCTGGCAGACAGTTTTCCTTCTCTCATTGAGCAATACGACAAAGCCTTGCAAGAGCAATTCCAAGAGATTTTCGACCCCTCTATCCGCGATCCCCACGTCAATCCAATGACTCTCTATAACGACAGTCCTGCGGGATTTCGCCTCATGTACAAACACGGGAGAACCGATGCCTCTCTTTGGACTCTCATCCATTCAGAAGAGGACTATTTGCAATCCCTGAGATCGTTTTTTTCTTCTCTCGAACGCGATCTCACTCTTCCGTCTGCCTTATCGCGCCACTTTGCCTCGCAAATCACCACAAAAGTCATCCAACATCTGGCAACCGATGAGTTTCTCTCTTCCGCAATGCAACGGGCCCGACAAGAGGGGAGATCTTCTCCCTGGCACTATTTTTCAGGAGGCACACTTCCCAAACTCGTACAAAATTATTATGCCCGCGAAAAAGAGCTCACGGAACTTGCCTTTATTCCCCATTCAGCAGAAGAACTCATGCAGTTTTTCCAAACAACTACTCAGGGCAAAACAACTCCGCTTCTCTGCCATTCTCCCACTCATGCTTTTCTTCTCAGACCTGACTGGCCTATCTCTTCTTTACATGCGCCGAAATGGACCCTTACGGAGCCCATGCAAGAATATCTGGCCCACCAACTCAACGAGAGGCTTCCTCCTCTCGAAAAACCCCTCTTTCTCCATCTTTTTCGCAAACATGCCACCGCTACGACAAATCAACTCTTTCGACTCCAACTCATCGACACACTTCATTCTCTTCCTACAAAGCGCAATGCCGAAGGGATTGTCGACTCTCTTTTCTATGAATGTTTTCCTCTCCTCACTCCACGCGAAGCACAAAAAGCAATGCCTTTACCCATAGAGATCCATTCTGATTTCATTAGCGCCATAGAATTCTTCTCTCTAGCCAAACAGAAATTCCTCAAAGAACCTTTTTCTTCCCATGATATCGAGGCAAAGCTCATCCAAAACATGCGTCAACATCATCTCGCTTATCCTGCGCCGTATCTTTTTGCAGACACCAACTGGGCTGGATGGTCTTTCGGCTGGATTCACAATCCAATCACCTACGAACTGGAACTCTGGCGATTCAACCGGATTGCTACAAAAGGATTCCCCATGCACGAATGGAAACCTTATTTTTCAGCACAAAACACCCTTCCCTGGATTGTTCTCTCGAAAAGTGAAGAATACAAAAATTTCTAACTTTCGAGAGCATCTTTTGCTATGCTTTGCTGTATGAGATATTGGATTTGTTCTATTTTTCTAATGGCGCTCTCCACATTACAGAGCGCTCCCGTAGGCAATACGGCGGCCCCGCAGATCTTGGAAAAGGGGTTTTTCATCCCTTCTTCATGGTGGATCAATGTGCGCGCAGGCTACGAAGGGGATTTCGTCGGCGATGCATTCCTCAAGCAAACCAGAGAAAGCACTGGACGCGTGGATCAATATTCTCAAACCACCAATTCAGGAACACTGACGCTCAATTTCCTCGATCGGATCGATCTCTTCGCTACATTTGGCGCTTCTGCAGCCTCGGCAAACTGGCGTTTCATCGATACACAAGACGCGGTGTCCAATGTAGAAATGCACACACTACAAGACTTTCTTTGGAGAGCAGGCGTCCGATTCATCCTGTTTGAATGGGGCTCTTGTGATCTCGGCTGTGGAGGATCTTTTAGCGAAGTAGACAATACCCCCTCTTGGCTGACAGTGAATGGAGTAAGCCAATCGGTAACACATACCCATCTTCACTGGAGAGAATGGCAGGTGCATGCTGATGTCTCTTACCATATCCAGCTTTTAACCCCATACATTGGCGTAAAATATTCAAATGTTCATACAACCCTCGGCACTTTTCCTGTTCCCATTTCTGCAAACGGCTCGGGTAATAATCATTTTACTAATCGCATTCCAGTAGGGCTTTTTATCGGCGTGACCCTCTCTACAGGAAAATATTTTATGCTCAACGTCGAAGGACGCCTGATCGATGAAGAAGCAGTGACTGTATCAGGCGACTTGAGATTCTAAATTGTTCTTCAAGATCCTTTTTCTTTTCTTTACTTTCTCCCTCTTCTCCACACCCATTGGCAATCCCGCCTTTCCCACTCTTCTTCAAAAAGGATTTTTCATCTCCGATCTAAATTGGTCCAATCCCCAAGCAGGCGTTTTGGGCGACTATCTCATTTCCAAACGACTCACCTCTCGCGGGCTTCCCCATACCGCCTCCCTTTCAGGAACCTCCACTCTTGGTACTTTGGCCTGGAGCATTCAAGAACGGTTCAATCTCCAAATCGAACTCGGATCAGGGAACTTTAATTGGAACTGGCAACAAGCAGGCAATCATCTCTCTGGCCAATCCTATGGCGGCCTCCTTTGGGAAGGGGATGCAAAATTGGTCCTTTTCGAAGCCAAAGACACTTTATTCGCCCTCGACGGCCAGGTGGGCGGTTGGAGTTGGATGGAAGGTCCCATCACCTCAAACGGCACTGCACTCACACAATTTTCCCATTCTCTTCTTCGCTTCTGGCAAGTGAGCGCAGCCCTTTCGCAAAGAATTTCTTGGCTTACACCCTACCTCGGCATGGCCGTCAACCATACTCGGATGAAAATCTCCCAGCTCGCTACAGAATCTGTTTGGCTAAATGCCCGTCATATACTCGGCCCTTTTGGAGGATGCACCATTTCGAATGGCTCCCTTTTTCTTGTAAACTGGGAGTGGCGAGGCTGGTTTGAAGAAGGAGTCTCCTTGTCAGCTCAAATTCGATTCTGATAGAATTTATTTTTGCTTTGCGTGGAAAACACCTTCCCTTTACAATGCCTGTCTTTTCATTTGGCTATAGGCGTATTGAATGACAAAGCTAATTCCCGCTCTTCTCCTGATTGCTTTTCCTTTTTCTGCACAACTCTCTGCACAAAGCGCAGACGTTCAATATAGTGAAAAGACCGATAGCGACGCGAAAGACATGGACGCTTTACGCCGCTGGTTGCAAGATAAACGCCTTGTCACCATGAAGGAAATTGGAGGAGATCTCTCCTTAAGTGGAGAGGTTCGTACCGAATTCCAAGCCAGCAGTGAAGTGAACGATGGCGTGCAGCAACGAGGGAACGACGGGTTAAATCTACGACCTATGTATGCCTGGGATGTCGAAGTTAACCTCATGCTCGACTATCGAACCGACCGAAGCTGGGCCGCTATTAAACTCGAATTTGACAACGACATGGGCCAGCGCAGCGGTACCGTGAATAGAATTAAACTTGAAAAAGCCTATCTTGGCGGTCGCCTCATTGCAGGAGATACCTTCACATTTGATGCTGAACTCGGCCGCAGATACCTTTTCAACCTTTTTGAATCAAAACTTGAATTTTCCTCACTTTTTGATGGTTTAGTCTTTCGATTTAATAAGGCTTTTCCAGAGGTGGGCGACTTTTATGCGAATCTTGCCTCTTTTCTGATCGATGATAAAACAAACCATTACGGTCTCATTTCAGAAATCGGAGCTCTCCGTGTAGCCAACACCGGATTTAATATTAAATATTCAGTTGTCGATTGGTATCGCCCAGGCAGCGAATCCGAAAGCGATCAAACCAATGTAGAAAATCAAATTTCGAATCTTCGCTACCGCTTCCTCATTTCTCAACTCCACTCCTCTTATCAATTTTATCCAGAGTGGATGGGAAAGAAACTAATTCGTCTCTATGGAATGGGCCTTGTGAATCACCTTGCTCTGGACAATCCCTTAGCACGCGCAGGAGTGGAAGGGGAATCTTTTGGCAAACAAAATTGGGGATGGTGCGTAGGCTCTTCCATCGGAATTGTAAAGAAAAAATACGACTGGGCTATCGATGCCAATTTCCAATGGCTGCAGCTTCAGGCAGTTCCCGATTTTGATGTCATTGGCATTGGCCGTGGCAATGCAGCCAGCGCGGGCGTATACACTGTGAGAGCGGACGGAAGTGGCGGCCCCACGACACGAGCAACAGCTACCGGAAATACAAACTATTACGGGTTTGAACTCGACGGCCTTTATGCCTTTACCGACAACCTAACACTCCAGCAAAATTTCAAATGGTCGTGGACGCTGGACAAGAACATCGGCCCCAACATCATCTATAAGCAATTTGAAGTCGAATTTATCTACGCCTTCTAAAAAATAAGAGGACGGCACCTCGGAGCGGCAAGGTTCATATCATTCCTAACTGGCCAAAATGGCGCTTGCAGCTGTGCGTTCAACCGCCCAGTACATATAGGTGGAACCATCGAACTCATAAGTCCTTCATAATCAGTATGCACATATCTTAACATTCTGAGGCTTATTATTTTGCGAAAGTCATCGTGATATATTTATAGGCGAACTTAAACCCCATGAAGCGCTTTTCGGTAGCTTCTTTGTGTGTCTGAGCAAAAACCACGTTGTATCCCAAGCGAATTAGGTAATCCTTATAAGCCGTCGTCACCTCCTCGCTGCTCTTCTGTCGATGAATGAAGAGACACACCGAGTTATTTTTTCTCTGGAATTTTTCGGCTGCGATAAACAGTTTTTTCTCCATTTTCGACTCAGGTGGAATGATTTGGATCGATTCAATCCACCCATTGATCCAAGGAAAGTAGCGGAAATAGGAATAAGGAAGAAGAATTTTTAGGCGCGGCAAGCAGGTGAAAAGCAAGAGGGCATCCCACCAAGAGTTGCTGTGAAGAATGACCACAGTCGAAAGATCGGGGACAGGGGAGAGGAGTTTTAATTTACGAAATCGCTTCAATACCTTATTCGCGAAAAATGGGAAGAAGAGAGCAGAAAGGCGCCCTGAATTAACGATATTGGCTACCAACATCAACCCCCCCATAAACGCAAACCCACTGGCCGCACTAAATCCAAATTCTTCGCTAATAAGATAAAGGAAAAAAGAGGCAAACAAAACTCCGACAAAGCTAAAGAAATTTGCAGCGGCAATGATTTGACCCCTTCTTTCATCTGGGCTATTGACTTGAAGATAGGAATCGAACGGAATTAAATATCCTCCTCCTACCACACCGAGACAGGCCAAGGATAAAATGGTCGCAATAAGAGACCAAGAGAAAAAATAGAGAAGAAAGAAGAAAATTGAGATTAAAAATCCTGAAATACAAGAAATACCAGGCTCCACCTTATCTTTTGAAAGTTGCCCCGCAAGGACAGCTCCAATGGCAATCCCTACCGCTGTCGCTAGAAAAAGATACCCGCCGCCCAACTCGCTTAAATGCAATGATTGCATGGCAAAAGGGATGATATTGAGTTGTGTGAAAGCTCCTATGAAGAGAAAAAACGATGAACCGAAAATGCAGGGGAGAAGATGGGGAATGTGCCAACTATTCTTCAATGTCTGATAGATCTCATAAAGAAACATCGGATTGATTTTCTTTGTGGAGCGCTGAGGCTGTGTGCGCTTAATCCCAAGGCTCGTGATCAGTCCTATAACTGCAATCACAAGGCAGAAACAGGTCACGAGAACAAAATTTTTATCAGTGATATCTGTTAAAAACGAAGCGAAAAAGACCCCTAAAATGATCGCAAGATAGGTCAAGGAGGTAAGAGACCCATTGGCTTTCGAAACCCTTTTCTCCTCCACCAGTTCCGGAATTACCCCATATTTCGAAGGGCCAAAGATAGCACTTTGTGTTGCAAGAAGAAATAAAGCTGCATAGACGCCCCATTCCCATACAAACCGGACAGCAAAGATCCCATAGATCACAATCAGTAGCTCGAGAACTTTTGTAAAAACAATGATCGTTCGCTTGCTGATTTTATCTGCCAACACCCCTGCACCTGAGGAAAAAAGGAGAAAAGGGACCACAAAAACAGCGCCTGCGAGGGATAGAATCGTATTTGCTGAGGCGGGTCCTTTGACAGCGATGAGCAGATAAATAACGATCAGTTTAAAGATGTTATCGTTGAGGGCCCCCAAGAACTGTGTCGCATTGAGCAAATAGAAAGCACGGAGATCTGTTCGGAGAAGCCAACGCATGACAGTGTCTAAGTTATCCTCTCTCGTGAAGTATTTGCAACAGAAAAAGGATACGGTATACTTTACTCAGATGGGAAAACTCTACGTCAGCCAAAATCTTTCTGCACTTGCAACATGTCTTGCAAAAAAACTGTCTTCCCAAACGGAGAATCTTTTTGCCAAGCGCTACATTCTAGCTCCTTCTGGACTTCATGATTGGCTCTCCCTTTTTCTTGCACAACATAGCCCAAATCAAATCTTTGCCGGTTGCAAGATGGTCTCCATCGAACAAATCATCTTTCCCAAACACATTTCCATTCCCTCTCCACTAGAAATGAGTTGTCTTCTTTCTCGCGAGCTTGAAACAAGCCCTCCCGAACTTCTCCCCTTTCTCACTGGAGGGGAACACCGAAAGGAGGAATTGATTGCCCACCTATCTTCCCTCTTCTTTTCCTATGGACAGCACGGCAGAGAACTGTTTTTGCAAAAAGGGGATTGGCAGCACAATCTTCTGCGCAAACTTTTTATAGAAGGTTCTTTTCGCCTTCCAGCACAATTTCTTCCGGAGCAGGGGAATATTTGCCAAAACCCGATTCATTGCTTTGGGTTTGATTTTCTCCCCGAAATCTATTGGAAATCCCTTTTACGCCATCCTTCCCTCCACATCTATCTCTTTTCCCCCTGCATTCACTATTGGGAAGATGTGTGCAATCCATGGGAAAAGAGAGCCCTACTCCAAAAAAATTCCCCTCTTGCCCGGGAAAGCCTTGCTCAAATCCTCGAGGAAGCTCCCCAACTTTTAGCCAATTGGGGACGGCTTGGGAAAAAAGAGCTTCCCCTTTTCGATACATTGGAAAAAATAGAGGCCTACTCTTCTGAAAATGAACCCTTCACTCTCTTACAAACACTGCAGCAAGAGATTTTAACTTTTGAGAAGAGGCCCTTTTTGCCCGATTCTTCTCTTCGCATCTTGCGCACAGGTTCTTCGCGTCTTAATGAAGTTTTAGCCTTGCGAGAAGAAATTACCCGTCTTGTAGAAAAGGAAAATTTTTCCTTTTCCGATATTGGGATCTATGTCACTGACTCGGCTCTCTATGCGCCACTCATCGAATTTGCTTTCTCCCATATTCCCTATCGAATTCTCAACATAAACTCTGGACAAGACCGAGGACTGCATCACCTATTGATTTTAGCCCAAAAAGGACTCCAAGAGAAAGAGTTGGGGCAACTCTTGGAGACCCCTTCTTTCCTGCAAAAACAGGGTTGGACTCCAGAAGAAGTAAATCTGTTGTCGACTTGGATTCGGCATATTTTTAAAGACGGTGACTGGCAGAGCGGATTCAATTCTCTCCTTTTGCGCTCTCTTCAGCTTTCCCCAGGACCAGCTCCCAATCTTGTCTCACTTGGCGATTTTGATCTCCTCGAAGAACTCCTTCATCTCCTCCAATCTTTAAGTAAGGATCTTTCTAAAAATAACCTCTCCTTGAGCGGTTGGGCAAATCATTGGGAAGAGATGGCAAACAAATATTTAGGAGAACACACAGAAGCCTTTCAGCAAAATTTGCAAACCTATCGACGCGCAGCTAGACATTTCGGAGAAACTCCTTTTCCCCTGGAAGTCATTGCGCCCTTTCTTCTCCCCACGATTCCGACACAAATCCATGGCTCTCATCTTCATGCTGTACGAATTGCACCCCTTACTTCTGGATCAATTTTGCCCAGCCGCGCCATTTTTCTTCTTGGCATGGACGAAGAGAACTTTCCCCGCACCCACATCGCCTCCTCCCTCAATCTCCTCAAACATACTGCCACTTATATTCCCGATCCCGCAGAAATGGACCGATATCTCTTTTTACAAATTCTTTTTGCCGCACAAGACTTTTTATGCATCAGTTATAATCACCTTTCTGCGGAAGAAGGAAAGCCAGTCAACCCCTCTCTCCTCGTTCAAGAACTCCTTGCCACCATTGGCCCTGAAATCGCCCCGGCTATCACAACCACTTTTCACACCCCTTCCAGCAGACCTACAAGAAAAATACAGTGGAAAATGGATTGCCCTCCCGTTCCTCCCTCTCAAGAAACTCTTCTCCACTTAAGCGATTTATCCCTCTTCGCGCGTCATCCTTGGAAATACTACCTCCAAAAAACCCTTCACATTTTTCTTCCGGACACCCAAGAACCCACCTTCGCACAACAAAGGGCTCCCATTTTACGCACAGCCCTCCATTGGCCCATGGAAATTGCCATTACTTCACAAAAAGAAAACATCCCTTCAGGTCCTTTAGGGATTGCATTTGCCCTCGATGCCGTAAAGCAAGGACGCAAACGGCAAGAACAAAGCGCCGCTTGGGGTGGCCCCCCTTTTTCTCTCACCTTTCTCCAGACAATCCGTACACCTCAACAATATGCCTTCCCTCCACTCCAATTTGGGCAAGTACGTCTAATTGGCGAAGTGAGACACGCGCTTCTTAACGGCCCTCTTCATCTCGGCGATGACTCTCTTTCAGGTCTTCTCAAAAACTGGCCCGAAATCCTCGCCGCCATGATTGCCCTTAACTCCCACCACGTCTATTGTCTCAAAACAGGCAAAGTGAAAGAAATCGCAAATCCCCATCAAGCACTTACTGACTTCATTACCTATTATCTTCGTTGCCAGAGCCATCTTTCTCCCCTTATGCCCGATTGGGCTAGCGATTTTTTTAAAAAAGAGCCCCTCCAATTCCGAACGCAATACGAAGATCCTGTTGTCGAATGGATCCTTTCTCGACTCGATCCTCCAAGTCCTGCGCAGCTCCAAACCGAATGGGGATGGCTCCATGAAACCTTTTCTGAACTTCTGACGCTGGCAGGAAAACGATGAAAATCTTTGATTGTCTCAGCCCTTCCTATCCTCTCCTCGGCCCCCATCTTCTTGAAGCCTCGGCAGGCACAGGAAAAACATTTGCCATCGAACATATTTTTACCCGTCTTCTCCTAGAAAGTTCCCTCCAAATCGAAGAAATCCTCGTTGTCACCTTCACCCGAGCCGCCACACGAGAACTCAAAGGACGCATCCGCGCCAATCTAGAAAAGGCCTGTCGCAAAGAAAGCTCTCCTTCTCTCCAAACAGCCCTTAGCCTTTTTGACCGATGTCAAATCTTTACCATCCATGGTTTTTGCTATCGGGCTCTCCAAGAATTTGCATTTGAAGCCAACCTCTCTTTTTCCCTGCCGCACCCCGATCTTTCTCGCGATGTCATACGCGACTGGAAGCATTGGCGTAAAAGTTTTTTACAAACAGGGATTCCCCCAGAAGCCGTTTGTCCCGAACAACTTTCAATCCTCCTTTCTCAATACGAAACAAGTGAAGGCATTTCTCGAGCCATCGAAAAAGGGAATGAAAAAAAGGCTTGCTCCTGGACGGAACTGGCACAAGAATTTGAGACCCTTCTCAAACCAAAACTTCCCCTCACAGAAAGCGACCTACTCGCGGACTTTGCTCTCTCTCGAGAAAACTACAAAGTGAAAAAAGGGGACTTCCCTCCGCAACTCAAAGCTCTCGCAGCCGTTGATTTCCCTACGCTAATTGCCCATCAAGGGACCCTTTTTGATTATTTTCTCCCCGAAAATCAAAAGATCCGCACAAAACTGGTCACACTGCGCTATCCTGGATTTCTCGAATGGGCTGCCGAAACTCTTGGCCCTCTTGTGAAGACCGCCGCCGACTCAGAAACTATCCTCGGCACACTCAAAAACGCCTGGAATCAGTGGAAACAAGAGCACATTCCCTCCAATGCCGCTTTTGATCCCGACGATCTCATCAATCAAATGAGGCGCGCTGTAGAAATCCCCGCCTTTGCTACACGACTGCGCAGTAAAATCAAAGCAGTCATCATCGATGAATTTCAAGATACCGACCCCCTCCAATGGGAAATCTTCCGCAAACTCTTCTTGGAGTCTTCTACCCCACTCCAAGCACTCTATTTAGTCGGCGATCCCAAACAATCGATCTATCGATTCCGAGGCGCTGATGTCTACACATACATTGCCGCAAAAAATCTGCTGGGAAAAGAAAATCTCTATCACCTCAACACCAATTTCCGCTCTTCTCAAACACTCAATGACGCCCTCAATATCCTCTTTCATAGACCTTGGCTCCATCTCCCGCAGCTCGATGAAACTCTTACCTATCACCCTGTCGCCACGGGCTCCAATCTCTCTTCTCAGTTTTCTGATTGTAAAGCCGCTTTACATTGGATCATCGGTGAAGAAAACGCCTCATTTGAAGAGACCTTTCTTCCCTATGCTGTGGCAGAAATTGAAAGGCTTTCTCTCACACAAGCCGCCATTCTCGTCAAAGACCGTTATGAAGCACAAAAAGCGCTCGATCTCCTTAAAAAAAGAGCCATCCCAGCCGTTGCGATCAGTCATCAATCCATTGGACAAACAGAGACCTTTCGCGACATTCGTGAATTTCTTCAAGCCATTGCTTCGCCTTATGATGAAAGCCTACAAAAAATTGTCGATCTAGGCCCCTTTGCCTCCTCTCCACCTCTCCCTTTTCTCAAAGAACTACTTCAAAACAAAGGACTGGCCGCTCTACTGCGTGAAGTTTTCTCCTTTTTCACAAGCAGAGATGCCAAACAAATTGCAGAAGAGCTTCTCGACTGGGAGCTGCGCGAAGGATTTTCCTTTGAAGGCCTCGACCGATTTTTACAGGAACTCGAGTATCTTCCTGCAGAAGAAGGGGGACGAAGATGGATGGAAGAGAACACAGAAGCCGTTCAAATTCTTACCCTTCATATCAGTAAAGGGCTTGAATTTGATGTGGTTTTTGCGTTAGGTCTTGCCTCTCCTCCCTCGAGACAAGAAACCAACGATCCCGAATTTAAAGCGGAGAAACTCAGACAACTTTATGTTGCGATGACGCGCGCCAAACGACGCCTCTATGTCCCTTACAAGAAAGGGGCCTCTCCGATCGCCCTTTTTGCACAACAGATCGAAACCCAAGAAGGTCCGTTTCTCTCCTATCTCGAAAAACTCTCCTCCCACACAATAGAACACCTTTCGACCCCTTTTTCTCTTCCACAAAAAACCAGCTCTACTCCTCCTCTCTCTCCCCCCTTTCTCCCGCATCCTCTTCCTTTCACACCCTCGTATCTCAATTCCTTTACTTCGCTAGCGCGACCCAAACCCCGAAAAGAGCCTTTACCTCCACTCTCCGAACAGGAAATCCCTCGCAGTCCCGCCACCGGCACATTTTTCCACCATATTTTTGAAATCCTTTTTTCCTCCACCGACCCACTTGCATCGGTCGATCGCATTGTCGAGCAAGAAGCGTGTTCTACCTCTTTCGCTCCTTGGACAAAACCGATCCAAGAACTGATCCGTCAAACCCTTCTTCTTCCTCTCTCTGATGGCACTCAAACCTTTTCCCTACACAAACTTTCTCCCGAAAATTGCTTTGTCGAAATGGAATTTCTTTATCCCTCACAAAATGACTTCATTAAAGGCTTCATTGATCTTGTATTTCGTATAGACAATAAAATCTATTTTCTCGATTGGAAAACCAACTGGCTAAAAGACACCTCTTTACCCACCTTACAAGAAGAAATGGAAATGCACGATTATCCTCTCCAGGCAGCGCTCTATGCCGAAGCAATGCGCCGCTTTGCACCTGCACTCGAATTTGGAGGGGCTTTCTATATTTTCGTCCGCTATGGTACCTACCTTTATATAAAGGACTCCCATGGAAGTTGAAGAAGGTCTTTTGAATACCCATTTCGCCCATTTGCTTGGGGACAATCCTTTTTTTGCCACGCTCCTTAAACAAGCAAGACTAGGGGATCTTTGTGTTCCTCATCCCGACGTTTTGGTGCCCCCTTCTCCCGTTATTCGATGGAAAGACCGCTATTATTTGCAAAAAAATTGGGTCCTTGAAACTCACATCCTTGAACAAGTGCAAAGACTCCACACACAATCTCCTCTGCCCTTTGTTACACAAGAGATCTTTCTCAAGGCCCTCGATAAAGAAGAAAAACTACTCCCGCAACAAAAAGAGGCGATCCGTCACATCTTTCATCATCCATTTTCCATCCTTTGCGGAGGACCCGGCACCGGAAAAACCTATACCGCTGCCCAACTTGTTCATCTCATCCACACCTCCCTCCAAATTCCCGATTACCGAATCGTTTTAGCCGCCCCCACAGGCAAAGCAGCTCACCATTTACAATCGGTGCTCCAGCCTTATTCGTGTGAAACATTTACTCTCCACCGCCTTCTCAATTTACAACCCGGCGAAACCAAACTTTTTACTCATAAGCGAATTGACGCAGATCTCATCCTTGTCGATGAAGCCTCCATGATCGATATTTCGCTACTTGCTCATCTCCTGGAACGGATCCAATCTCCCACCCGTCTCGTTCTCATGGGCGATCCCGACCAACTCCCCCCTGTTGAGGCAGGAAGTCTTTTCGCCGAGCTTTCCGATCTCTTCGGCATACGCCTGCAGCGCTCCATGCGGACTGAAACACCCCACCTTCATCACACTGCTCAAGCGATTCAGCAAGGAGAAAGTTTTTTTGATACCACCCCCACAGCTCCTCTTACAGAAAGATGGACAGAGCAGCTTTACCATGAAATCAAACCCCTCATTTCCAATGAACACCCCGACCCCACTTCAGCCCTGCGCCACTATCAAGAATGTCGCATCCTCAATGCGCTGCGCCAAGGTCCGTGGGGCGCTGAAGCACTCAATCGACTCTTGCTACAACAGATGGCAGCTGAATGCAAGGCTGGACAATGGTGGGCCATCCCGATCCTCGTGAAAGCCAACCTTCCCCATCTCGATCTTTATAACGGAACCTCAGGCATTCTGATTGGCAAAAAAGAAATTACCCTCGACCTGGCAACAGGCGTAGCCTATTTCCCTGAAAAGGACCCTTTTACCCGTCTCCCCCCATTTGAGTTAGCGTTTTGTCTTTCGATTCACAAAAGTCAGGGGAGTGAGTTCCAACGGGTTATCGCCCTCTTCCCTCCAGGAAGCGAAAAGCTTGGCAAAGAAGCTCTGTATACAGCCGCCACGCGAGCACGCAAAGAATGGAAAGTTTTTGGAGAAAAAGAAATCCTGCGAGAAATGTTACAAAAACCTTCGCACAGGATTTCTAGCTTTACAGAAAGATTTAAACTTTCGCCAAGCGCTTAGCTAAGCGAGATTTAGTGCGGGATCCTTTCTGAGACTTGAAAATGCCCCGTTTTACCCCTTTATCCACCAAACTATAAATCGAATCCAAATGCAACTTGATCGCATCTACAGATTCTTTTTTAGAAATTAGATCATCCAAAACACGAACTGCTGTCTGGAGAGAAGAGCGGAAAGAGCGATTCCGGACTCGTCTTTTTTCGCTTTGGAGATCTCGTTTCAGCGCAGAGGGGCGTTTTGTAGGGCCCTCTTTCTTTTCTGCTTTCTTCTTTGGCGCAGATTGTGCTGCCTTTTCTTCTTCAGCCATGGATCCTCTAATTGCTGATTTTAAAAGGCTCTACTATACTGTCTCTCAGAGATTTCGTAAAGGATTCAATGCACCGTTTTCAGAAGATTCTCCTCTTAGGGACCACCCTCATTACCCTCCCGTTTACCTATCAATTCATTAAAGAATTTTCTATCTATTCTTCGCTCCGTGCAAACGCCCCAGCCCAAATCCTCCAATGGGAGGTGGAAGAAGTCTCCGGTCGCTTTAGTCTACAAGGAACTTACACCTTTCAATATCAAGGAAATCTTTGGAAGGGGGTTTCCCGTCTTCCGCCTCCCTATTTTCTCAATGAACCAGCCGCTGTCACCTCCCTGAGAGAGAGGGCCAAACAGCCCTGGACCGCATGGTATAATCCCAATAATCCCTCCCTTTCTTCTCTGCACCGCACCTTTCCCACCAATCTCTTCTTCCGCGCGATCACCTGCTATGTAGTATTATTCTATTTTTTACTTGTCAGAATTAGACTTTGACTTAATTTAAGTTTGAACTAAAATTATAAAGATTATGGAACTTTTTGATTCTAAGTCTCTCTCTGATCATTTAAATCTACGAAATGTTTTTTTTCTCCCTTTAACTTTGGTGTATAAGTTGATTCGCACCTTTCTTCGGACTATCGGGTTAGCGTTCAGTCTTTTTCTTCTCATCTTGACCTTTGGATCTTCCTGCGGAATATGCGATTTGTTCTTACGCAGAACGTCGATTCTGGCCGCTGATCTCGCCGATTGGGTTATTTATCCTTTCGCTCTTCTTTCTCGATTTGTAAAAATGTGCTTCTCTTATATTCGCCGTACGCCTTAAGCAAAATTAGCTGAATCAAATCGCAATAGGACTCCCAAATATATTCGTGTAAGAATCGCGCCAATAGACCTGGTTTTTTCTTCCATCCCGCCTCCAATGCCCACCAAAATTCTAAAGAATCTTTTAGAAATGGAAATTTTCGACATGAGAGCGCACGATCGATTAGATCTCTTTGAAAATAGCGAACGCAGAAAGGGATACGCCGCCCGAGCTGCTCGGGTAATTTCTCGGGCCAGTGGGGATCCTCCACAGTCTTCACTTTTGGAAATTGGATAGGTAATCTCTGCCCCTTTCTGACCCTTTCCCCGTCGAACAAGATTTCGTGCTGGTCATAAAATACCATTGAAGGTTTTCTGGGACTCGAAACAAAATAACCCTGATGATGGCGCAAAAACATCTCTGCAGGACGCAATTTCCGTTTATTAAATACCCGATCATCTAGAACCCAAATCACCTCTATTCCCGCTTGACGATAGGCAGAGATCCTCTCCTCAGCCTGCGGTTCGAAAAGGAAGGAACACTGAATTTCAAACACAATATTTTCCCGCTCCCAAAATAGATCTGCGACTCGTCCTATCGAAAGAAATACCTTCTCCATCACCACCTCTCCTGGGGGAAACATTTTTTGAAGCCCTAGCTGAATGAGAAGATGGTCCTCCGACTTGCTGTAGAGACGGCAAGAAGGCGCTGAAGAAATATGGTAAAAGTGGGGGCACTTTTTTCTCTGCTTCAGCTTCACAGGGCCGCGGCACTCCAAGCACAAATAAATTTCTTGGATGGAGCCGTCCCAGGCGCTTACAAGCTTGTCCTCTTTGAGAGCAAAAAAAGGCATGGATTCACAATAAATGGAGAACACTATATCATATTCATAGTAATTCATGACGAATACGGCGGCTTTTAACAACCCCCAGCATCAGCAGAAAATTGAAGAGCTCGTTGCGATTGCAAAAGAGCAAGGTTTTCTCACGTACGAAGAGATCAACGAAATCTTACCGATGACCTTCGATTCTCCGGAGCAAATCGATCAAGTTTTGATCTATCTCTCGGGGATGGACATTCAGGTTCTCAATCAATCGGAAGTTGAAAGGCAAAAAGAGCGTAAAAAAGAGGCCAAAGAGCTAGAAGGACTCCCCAAAAGAACAGAAGGCACCTCCGATGATCCGGTCCGGATGTATCTCAAAGAAATGGGCTCCGTTCCTCTCCTGACTCGTGAAGAAGAAGTTGAAATCTCGAAGCGAATTGAAAAAGCCCAAATTCAGATCGAAAAGATCATTATGCGCTTTCGCTACTCGATTCGCGAAGCCATCTCCATCGCCCTCCATCTTCTTGCCGGCAAAGATCGTTTTGACAAAGTCATCGCAGAAAAAGAAGTGCTCGATAAAACCCACTTCCTTAACCTCCTTCCCCGTCTTTGCGAGTTGATGAAACAAGAGGACCTTCTCCTCGAAAGTTTCCTCGTCAAACTTCTCGATCCCGCACTGAAGAAAGAAGAGAGAGCCGACATTCTTGAGCAAATTGAAAAATGCCGCATTCGGGCCCAAGCCTACTTGCGCAGATTTTGCTGCCGCCACAACATCATCGAAGATTTTGGCGAAGTAATCCTCTCCGCTTACGACCGCTTCCTCCAGCTCGAAAAAGAGATCCAAGAACTGACCCCCCGTGCTGAGAAAAATAAATTTGCCGCAGCCAAACTTTCCGCAGCCAAGCGCAAGCTCTACAAACGGGAACTGGCTGCCGGCCGCAATCTCGAAGAATTCAAGAAAGACGTCCGCATGCTTCAACGCTGGATGGACAAAAGCCAAGAAGCCAAACGCGAAATGGTTGAGTCTAACCTCCGCCTCGTCATCTCAATTGCAAAAAAATACACCAACCGGGGTCTTTCTTTCCTCGACTTGATTCAAGAAGGAAACATGGGCCTCATGAAGGCCGTTGAGAAATTTGAGTACCGACGCGGCTATAAATTTTCCACTTATGCCACCTGGTGGATCCGCCAAGCAGTCACACGTGCCATCGCCGACCAAGCCCGCACGATCCGCATCCCCGTCCACATGATTGAAACAATCAATAAAGTGCTCCGCGGCGCAAAAAAACTCATGATGGAAACGGGTCGCGAACCCACTCCCGAAGAACTCGCCAAAGAACTCGGCCTCACCCCCGAACGGGTCCGCGAAATCTACAAAATCGCCCAACACCCGATTTCGCTCCAAGCGGAAGTAGGGGACGGCGGCGAAAGCCAATTCGGCGACTTCCTCGAAGACACGGCCATTGAATCGCCCGCGGAAGCCACCGGTTACGCCATCCTTAAAGACAAAATGGGAGAAGTCCTCTCCACCCTTACCGACCGCGAGCGCACTGTCCTTATCGAGCGCTTCGGACTACTCGACGGCAAACCAAAAACGCTCGAAGAAGTAGGCGTTCGCTTCAAAGTCACTCGCGAACGTGTACGTCAAATTGAGGCTAAAGCGCTCCGTAAAATGCGTCATCCCACCCGCGCCAAGCAACTCCAAGCCTTCCTCGATCTCCTCGAAGGGGAATAACATGTCCATCCCGGCTCCTTCCTATTCAAAAAATGGAGAGCTCGCTCGTCAAAGCGAAATAGAAAAAAGATTTTTTAGACGCGACCGTCCTTTCTCTAGAAAGCACACCTCTACACAAGAAAAAATCAGAGCGGCAATGCATGATATCAGAACTGGATCGGGTAAAAATCCAATTGCCCTCACAGATGTCCCCGCCCGAATTGTGGTCATTGCAGAAAATTGCACCAATCATCTCTGCTTTGCAGAAAAGAATTCGAATCCATTTGGCTATATTGTCTCTTCCCCATTTAATAGAAATTCCTCAACACCGAGAACTTCTAGACCTCGTAATCCCCTCATAGATCCACCTAAAGTTTATGATACATGGTTTGCACCCATAGAAACCGTTGAATTTTCTCATGAAACTGATGTGCACATCGTCTCTTATAAACATAAAGTCTATCCTCATGAAAATCATAAAGGAGACCATGAAATAATAGGGATCGGCGCATATTATGCGATCCATGATCAGTTGAAGAACCTCACGAAAGAAAATAGCGATATTGAAAAAAAGCTCGCGCAACTTCTGCTCGACTTTTCTCGTGCAATTCACAAAATCACCGCGCAACAACTGGAAAATGTTATCCAACAGAAGCCTTCTCAGTCGGAGGTAGAATTCATCAACAATCTCTGTTATCTTCTTTTCGTAAAAGAAATTGCAAGAAGACAGGCTCCTGCAAATACAATTCATGATCTTCCATGGGCCACAGGTATACTACGAGCTCTTGAATTGGTAGCCCATGGCCACCTTCAACTTTCAGACGTACTTAAAGTTGATGCCCAGTATGGAGTATCCACAGGAAAAGATATTGGAAAGAAACTAGATCCAGTAATAGAGAAATTCCACAGAATCAATGAACTCTACAGGAAACACTTCAATCCACTAACTACTCCACGCAAACAAAATCCCGAACAACTTGCTACTTCGCGTGCCACTCACAAAGCCTTGCTAAGCAAATACTATGGTGGAGCTTCCGATACAGAAAGCGAAGGATACTCATCCCCCTAATGTAAAGCTGCTTTACATCCAAGAATCGCCCCATGCGGCATCGCGTGCCTTCCGATACAGCTCTTTTTCTTTGCGCGTGACCACGATTTCACGCGCGTCTCCCTCAGAGGCGCAAAGGGAAAGGCGAACATGTCCTGAACCCTTATTTGGATGGCGCAGGATACGCGCCCCTCGCTGCTCCACTGGCTTTCTCGATACAACAAGATAGGAAAATTTCTCATCCTCAAAACCCAAATCGCCCTCTTTTACAAGGCGATGCAATTTGGTTCGCTCCAACCGGATAGAAAAATGGCACCAGTCGTCTTTTTTTAAAGGGCATACTTTTGCGTGAGGACAGGGCGCAACTATATGAGCGCCAAGGGAGAGGAGTTTGTCTCTTGCCCGTAAAATCGTTTGGTATCCTCGAGGAGTTCCGGGTTCAATGATGGCAATCCAAGGAATCCCTGCATGCCAGACCTTTTCCAAAAGACTTTCCTGATTCTGCAACTCCCCAAGCGAATAGGAAAGGATTGCCCCATCTGCCATGGGAACAGAAGCAACTTTCTCTAAATCTTGGCACACCCACTCTGCTTGAAAAGAGGGAATGTCTTTCATGAGCTCTTGACCGAGGGCGATAGCATGTCGATTTTTTTCAAGAAGGACTGCCTTTTGCGCGCCACATTCTGCCGCGGCCCAGCTTGCAGTCCCAGGTCCCGCCCCCACATCAAGAATTCTTGTCATGATCACCGGAATTTCTTGCAACACGCGTACAATCGCCGCATAGGTCGCCGGCATACGCGTCGCCAAATAGGCAATTCTCTGCGCAGGATCTTCAAACACCGAATGCGACTGTCCTGATTCACGATATTCACGGCTTAAGAGCTTACGCGCTTCACGGAGTTGGGTGGGTGAAAATTTCTCGCTAATGCGCTCTAACGCATATCGCAAAGATTCTGGCAAACGCATTAGGAAATATTCCAGTTGATTGGCGTTTGTCCCATTTTCCTTAAGAAATCATTTGCTTTTGAGAAATGGCGACACCCCAAAAAGCCTGCATGAGCGGATAGGGGAGATGGATGGGGAGCGGTGAGGACGAGATGGCGAGAGGATTCGGCCGATTGTTTGACATGTTGGTACTTTTCCAAAGCCGATTTCCCCCAGAGGAGAAATACCAGCGGCTCTTTTTTGGCGCATAGAAGCTGAACAATCCGATCGGTAAAGGTTTCCCACCCATGATTGTAATGAGATTTCGCTTCATGCGCCCTTACTGTTAAAGTAGCATTGAGAAGGAGAACTCCCTGCTTTGCCCAATCAACCAAACAACCATGCGAGGGAGTTGGCACACCCAAGTCCTCCTTCAACTCCTTAAAAATATTTTGTAGGGACGGGGGGAGAGGAACCCCTTGTGGAACGCTAAACGACATGCCGTGCGCTTGGCCAGATCCGTGATAGGGATCCTGACCAAAGATGACCACTTTTACCCGATCGTATGGGGTTTGGCACAGGGCATTGAAAATCAACTCAAAAGGAGGAAAAACGGTAACTCCTGCGCGATTTTCCCGCGCCAAAAACGCCTCCAGCTCTTTCATGTAGGGCTTTGCAAACTCTCCCTCGAGAAGATTCAGCCAAGAGGCGTCCATGCAAGCAATTTTTTCACAATCTAAATTCATAGAAACATAGGCTACCAAGAGTTGGAATTGACAGAAAGATCTTTCGGGGGATAACATAGATCCTTCAATTGGAGCTTTGGATGAAAAACTTGGCTGAAAATAACCTTATCCGATTTACCAACGTTACTAAAAAGAAAGATGCGATTTACGCCAACTTTAAAGTAAAAGGTTTACGGAACGGGGTTATCTTTTCCGCCTCGATCTCTGTCGATATCACAGCGCTCGAACTCCACCCAGGCGATTCGCTAGAAAAAATCATTGAAGATTGCGCGCGCCATGGGGTCAAAGAATTTAAAAAGGCCGACTTCCAATTCGAAGGAATTTCGGCTGTTTCTCCTGAATATCTGGGTGTAGCGCAGCTTGGCTAGCGCGTTTGCATGGGGTGCAAGAGGTCGGAGGTTCAAATCCTCTCACCCAGATTTCTTTTAAAATTACGAAGTGTTTTTATTGAGGTGGGTGCATGCTCTTGCAAGCTCCAAGTCCTATCCAACCATGATCGTGTTCATCAATGCATCCAATTTCAATTCCTTCGCCTGTCACATTTCCAATAATCAAGTGAGGTTCCTGACAGCGGGTAAAAGTCTCAGGATGAAATGGGAATTTAATCCCTTTTTTGGAAGTGATGTGCAGAGGAGCATATAGAACCCTTTTTGCTTTGACATATTCCATCAGAATACAAATCGTTATTTCTAAGAGTTTAGGTACTTTATATCCAGAATACCGAGCTAATATTTCTTGTTGCTTAGCATAACTTTCATTTTTTGTTTTTGGAAGAACATCTCTCGTCATCAGCACCCAGTATGACGCTGACACAGACGTTCCTCCAAGATGTTGTCTCATCTGATCATTGTCCCAATTGAGAGGGCGCGTTGGCTGTAACGGCCGCCTTACAAAATCTTTAATCTGTTTTATATCGCTTGGCATTTCATTGACAGAGGTTGGCGGGAGAGCTGGCTGAACCAGTTCTGTCAAAAAATCTAGTGTTAATGGGGTCCCATTGATTGTGGCTGGAATCAAAACCAGCACATGTGTCTCATAGTATCTTTTTTCAGGCCAAATCGGACACGGACCATTCAGAGTGATCTCAATATCTGAAGGGAGCGGTGGCTCAGCGCCAACATCGCCAAATCTCTGCCACTCGGCAGCTCCAAATCGGATTGATGATAAGGGCATGGCAGCTATTGGCTGTGCATCGAAAACGACTTCTCGTTCCCTCTTAACCTTCGCTTCTTTCACCCGAAACTTCGCTCGTAGATGGAAAGCCTCCTCTCCCCGCGTTGCAAATCTTGCTGGATAGCCTTTTAACATCATAGCCGCCATCAACTCTGCTCCACTCAAATATCCTCCTGATGGATGGATCTCAAATAAGCGTTTAGAAACATCTCTATATTGGCTTGCAGGTTGATAAATCAGGTCCACAACAGCAAAAGCCCTTTGCACCCGACTCACATCAAAAGTCTCTTGATTCCTTTTTGCTTCTTCATAACGATGACCTTCTGCAACATGTCCTTCAGGTGCAAGATAAACCCCCTCCCTTTCACAAACGGGTAACAATTCTTGGTAAAGAATTTTGCTAGCTAACGATTCAGGAAGCTGATCAAAATTAGATACTGCCCTAAAAATTACAGTCATAGATTCCTTTTTACTTAATTTGACAGAACATCCTCTTTATTTTTTTAGTTTTTGTCAATTCTTTGTTAGAATTGATTGCATAAATGGCCCGATGCTTTCACCCGTTCAAAGTGGAAAACATGTTCATAGGCTGTTCATAACTTGTTCAAGGCTTGTAGGTAACTTTTTTCTTGTTCAAAACCGACCCGATTTTCAACAGGTTTCGACAAGTTATCGACAGAAAATTTTTACTCACATTCACGCCTGCGTCATGAACATTTCCACACAGACAGAAGAAGAGGATCTTTTTACATATATATAAATAGATTCTCTTAGGTGGATTGGCTATACTCAGTGAGCAATGACCGATCCTAGAATCTTTTTTGATCTTGAGACATTTTCTCATACGGCTCTTTGGAAAGAGGACGATCCTGTATGGGCTGCCCTCGAAAAGTTATCGACTTATCTACAAAGTTTTCCACATCATATCGATATTCCCATTCCTGCTGGCGTTTATCTCGAAAATCGAGACCAAATTACGATTGGCGCAGGAACGATTTTAGAGCCAGGGGCATTTGTCCGAGGTCCTTGTATCATTGGGAAAAACTGTACTCTTCGCCATTCTGCCTATATTCGTGATGGGGTGATTTTAGGGGATGCGTGTGTTGTGGGACATGGTTCGGAAGTGAAACACTCGATCCTCTTAAATCATGCGCAAGCGGCCCATTTTTGCTATGTTGGCGATTCGGTGATTGGATCTCGGGTTAACCTTGGTGCGGGGGTAAAATGTGCCAATCTGAGGCTTGATCGGCAAGAAGTTTCAGTCTTCCCAAATGGAACAAAGGTTCGCACGGGCCTTAAAAAGTTGGGGGCAATCCTTGGCGATTCTGCTCAAGTTGGGTGTAATTGCGTTTTGAATCCAGGAACATTAGTAGGGCAAAAGGCTGTGATTTATCCGCTGCTCAATGTAGGTGGAGTGATTCTTGCGGGGAGTGCAGTCAATGGATCGGTATAAACGCATTTTTGAACAAAATTTGCATCTAGCGATCGAAAAAATGGGGCCGAAAACCCAGCTTCGCGATGCGTGCGAATATGCTTTGACGGGAACGGGCAAAAGACTCCGTCCTTTGATTGTTTTGCTGATCGCCGAGGCGATCGGATTTTTAGATGTGATGCCTGCGGCCGTTGGTGTCGAGTTTTTTCATACAGCCTCTTTGATTGCAGATGATCTTCCTTGCATGGACAACGATTCTCTTCGCAGGGGGAAGCCTGCGCTCCATAAAGTTGTGGGGGAAAGCGTGGCAATTTTAGCGAGTTACACTTTGATTGCGGGCGGATACGGGGCTATTTATCAAAATGGGGCCAGGATGAAGCAATATCCTGAGTATGCCTCTTCAGCTGATCAAAGGACCGTTTTGTGTTTAGAAGCAGCGACAAGGTGTGCAGGGATTCAAGGAGCGACGCAGGGGCAATTTCTCGATCTTTTTCCTCCCAACGCCACGGAATCGACCATTCGAGACATCATCTATAAGAAGACAGTAACATTGTTTGAAATTTCATTTTTATTTGGTTGGCTTTTTGGCGGGGGAGATGTGTCGGCTATTCCGCAGCTTTGCGCCTGTGCGTATCATTTGGGGATGGCCTTTCAAATTGGCGATGATTTGGAAGATGCTTTGCAGGACGCATCACATGCTGGAGAGATTAACATTGCTAGGGTGTTGGGAAAAGAAAAGGCGACCGCCCTCTTTGGAGAGGAGGTCGCCCGATTGGAAGATCAGCTGAAGGCTCTTGCTCTTTGGACAAAGCCTTTTCAGGCCCTTGTAGAACGGTTAAACTCCCGCCAGAGCTTCTTCTCGAATGCCGGTCTTACTTCCTGAAACGATTTTAGCGTGGATCGCTTTTTCAATTTCCTCTGCGATTTTTGGGTGTGTTTTTAGCTCTTCGCGAACGGCTTCCCGTCCTTGTCCGAGCCTTTGGTTTTGGAAGCTAAACCAAGTTCCTTTTTTATCGATCACAGCTGTATCTACGCCGACGTCGATGAGAGAGCCGATGTGCGAGATGCCTTCATTGAACATAATGTCAAATTCAGCCGATTGGAATGGGGGAGCGCACTTGTTTTTCACCACTTTCACCCGCACGCGCGAGCCAATATCTGAGGTGTTGTCGGCGCTTTTAATGCCGGTGACTCTCCGAATGTCCATACGGATGGAGGCATAGAATTTTAGCGCCCTGCCACCTGTCGTTGTCTCGGGATTGCCGAACATAATGCCGATTTTCTCACGAATTTGGTTGATGAAGACGGCACAGGTATTACTGCGTGATAGTGTGGCTGTGAGTTTGCGCAATGCTTGTGACATCATGCGCGCCTGCAGTCCCATGTGTTGATCGCCAATTTCCCCTTCGAGTTCTGCTTTTGGCACGAGGGCAGCGACCGAGTCGATCACAATGACATCCACAGCATTAGAGCGGGCAAGGGTTTCGGCAATATTCAGGGCCTCTTCGCCATTGTCGGGTTGCGAGATCATCAGGTCGTTGACATTGACGCCGATTTTGGCGGCATAGGCAGGATCGAGCGCATGTTCTGCGTCGATATAGGCGGCGAGTCCCCCGTTTTTCTGGGCATTGGCTACAATGTGTGTGGCCAATGTCGATTTACCAGACGATTCGGGACCGTAAATTTCGATGATTCTTCCTCTTGGTACTCCGCCCACTCCGAGAGCTAAATCGAGAGAAATCGCCCCCGTTTTGATGACGCTCAATCCGGCAGCAGAAGAATGTTTGCCTAGGGCCATAATCGCCCCTTCGCCAAATTGTTTCTGAATTTGCACCATGGCAAGTTCAAGTGCTTTCTTTTTTCCTGCGTCTGCAGAAGATGGTTGGGACATAGAGTTTTCCTCGTCTTAGGTTCTTTCTTATTAGAATGGAATGCAGGTCTCTTCTCGTCAAGAAATACCTCATTTGCTTTACTGCGAGAAAATGGAGCCATCATGATTCTCGCCGGCGATATAGGGGGAACACATACCCGTCTTGCCCTATTTGAAAAGGGAAAACAAGTTGTCTTAGAAAAGTTTGATAGTTCTAAATATAAAGGACTTGATGTAATTGTTCAGGAATTTCTCAAGACACAAAAAACGAAAATTCAAAAGGCCTGTTTTGGAATTGCCGGTCCGATTCGGGATCAGGTATGTCAGGCGACGAACCTTCCTTGGGTGATTCGGGCTGCCACATTGAGCCAGCAACTTGGCGTGCCAGTTCATCTTCTCAACGACTTGGAATCCAATGCCTATGGAATTCGCACCTTAAAAAAAGACGAGCTTTTTGTTCTCAACTCTGGACAGATGCAAAAAGGGAATCAAGGGCTCATTGCCGCGGGAACAGGATTGGGAGAGGCAGGTCTTTTTTGGGATGGCCGTGAACATAAACCCTTTGCTTGTGAGGGAGGGCATACCGATTTTGGGCCGCGCAACGCGCTCGAATCGGAACTCCTTACTTATTTAATGAAGAAGTTTGGCCATGTTTCGTATGAGCGAGTCATTTCTGGACCTGGGATTCAGATTCTCTATCAATTTTTAACGGAAACGGGACGTGAGAAAACATCTGCCGCAGCGACAGCGGCGATGAAACAAAAAGATCCCTCTGCTGTGATCACAGAATATGGAGGGAAGAATCAAGATCCTGCCTGTCAAAAAGCTGTCGAATGGTTCGTTTCTCTTTATGGGGCGGAAGCAGGCAACATGGCCTTAAAATATTTAGCGCTGGGTGGATTCTATGTGGGTGGCGGAATTGCTCCTCATTTGGTTGAGAAGATGAAACAAGGATTTGTCAAAGCTTTTGTGGACAAGGGGCGCTTTGAAAAGCTTTTGGCCTCGATTCCCATCTGGATCATTTTGAATGACAACGCAGCTCTTTTAGGGGCTGCTTATTATGCGGAAAATCTCCTATGACAACAAAAAATGGGACATTGCTAATAGGGCGCGCTGGCGTAGGCGCAATGCCGGCCAATGAAAAATGGGGCCCTTATGTCGCTGAGCGTGGGTGGGGCACAGTGCGCGAAGATTACAGTGCGAATGGGGATGCCTGGAGCTATTTCCCTCATGAGCATGCAAGATTGCGGGCCTATCGAAGGGCCGAAGATGGAATTGCGGGGATCTCGGATCGCTTCCAAGTTCTCCTTTTAGCCCATGCATTTTGGAATGGCCAAGATCCGATCTTGAAAGAACGGTTGTTTGGCCTCAATTCGACCGAAGGCAATCACGGCGAGGACGTAAAGGAGATTTATTACTATCTCGATGCCACGCCCCATCACTCCTATATGAAATATCTCTATAAGTACCCGCAGAACGCCTATCCCTACCAAGCGCTTCTTGATGAAAATAGGAAGCGTGGAGTCATGGATCGGGAATACGAGCTCATTGACACCGGCATTTTTGATGATGATCGCTATTTCGACATCTTCATTGAGTATGCAAAAGTGGATCCCGAAGATTTTTGTATTCGCATTGAAGCGATCAATCGGGGTCCAGAGGGTGCACCCCTCCACATTTTACCCCATTTGTGGTTCCGCAATCAGTGGTCATGGACGATCGATCGGCACCCTGAACCGGTAATCACAGTTCATGAGACCGATCCAAAAACGATCACCCTTGTCGCTGACGACACCCGCATGCTCACACCAAAATATCTCCTTTCGGATTATCACTTAGGAAGACGTTATTTTTATGCATCTCCTGGCGGTACCCCTTTGTTTACAAATAATGAAACCAACCAGCAAGCCTTATGGGGAAAGGACAACACAACTCCTTATGTCAAAGATGCTTTTCATCGCCACGTCATCCAAAAAGAGCAAATGGCTGTCAATCCAGATCCGTTTGGAACAAAATCTGCGATCCACTATTTTTTTCCTGAGATTCCTTCGGGTAAAAGTGTTGTTGTCTATCTCCGTTTTTCTCCAAAAGAATTAAAAAATCCCCTGAAAGATGTAGAACCGACGATCAAGAAATGTCGCAAGGAAGCCGATCAATTCTATGCTGGGCTTCATCCAAAAAAATCTACAGAAGAAGAAAAAGCCATCCAACGGCAAGCGTTGGCAGGACTCATCTGGACCAAGCAACACTACCACTTTGATGTAGGTGGCTGGATTGAGGGAGACTCGGGCAACCCACCGCCGCCGTCCCATAAAAAGATCCGCAATGTTCATTGGCGCCATATTGTTTCCATGCGCGTATTTCTCATGCCAGACAAGTGGGAATATCCCTGGTTTGCCGCATGGGATTTGTGTTTTCAGGCGATTGCCTATTCTCTGGTCGACCTAGAATTTGCCAAGTATCAGCTTTGGCTCCTCCTTTTTGATCAATTTCAACATCCCAATGGAGCCCTTCCTGCTTACGAGTGGGAATTTAGCGATGTCAATCCCCCTGTACAAGCTTGGGGGGCATTGAAACTTTTTGAATACGAGAAAAAGAAATATGGGAAAGAAGACTATGAATTTTTAGAAAAGTGCTTCCATAAATTGCTCCTGAATTTTGCTTGGTGGGTCAACAAAGTTGATAACCGAGGAAATAACATCTTCGAAGGGGGCTTTTTAGGGATGGACAACATTGGATTTCTCGACCGCTCAAAAGAGTTGCCCCCAGGGTTTGCTCTCGACCAAGCCGATGGCGCAGGTTGGATCTCTCTTCTCTGTCTCAATATGATGCGCATAGCGCTTACATTGGCAAAGAAAAATCCCATATATGAAGGATTAGGTATTAAATTTTTCCACCACTTCATTTTCGTTACTGCAGCTATGAGAAAAGGGTATTGGCGCTCCTATGATATGTGGGATGAAAAAGATGGATTTTTCTATTCCTACATACGTCATCCCGATGGGACACTCGATAAAACAACCATCCGATCCATGGTAGGAATCATCCCATTTTTTGCTTGCGATGTATGGGATGAAAAAGAGCTGAAGCAATTTCCTGAGTTTTATATCTCGTATCAATGGATCTTGCAAAAACGAAAAAATCTGGTGGAAGCCTGCATTCAAACAGTTCCGCATGATTCGGGAACCAAACATGTTTTTGGACTCTTAAATGCGCAAGAAATTACCCGTTTTCTTGAAAATATTTGGGATCCCAACGAATTTCGTTCGGACTATGGGTTGAGAAGTCTTTCAAAATTTCATGAAAAAAACCCAGCGCGGCTTCACCACCTCACTCTAAGCTATGAACCTGGAGAAGCACATGAAAAAATCAAAGGTGGCAATTCCAATTGGAGAGGACCCATTTGGTTTCCACTCAATTTTCTTCTCATCGATACGCTGACCAAACTCGGCGCTGTGACAAAAGATAGCATCTATGTTCAAGTTGGCAATGAGCCGAAGGTGACCCTGACCCAAATGGCCCAATCCTTTGCAGAGAGACTCATTGCTCTTTTCAAAAAGGATAAGACTGGCAAACGTCCTATCTATGGGGATTATAAAAAGTTCCAAGAAGATCCCCATTTCCAAGATCATCTTCTCTTCTTTGAGCATTTCCATGGGGATACAGGTCGAGGACTTGGGGCCTCGCATCAGACGGGATGGACTGCGCTTGTGGCGAATCTGATAGATGAGTTTATAAAATAAAAAAACCAGGTTGGGTTTCCCCAACCTGGGTGAGTGAGTTCACTTGGACTTAAGCTAAGCTTAGAAGTCGAAGCGAACGTTAGCTGTCAGACCTTGAACGAACAGGTCTCCAGAAAACTGGCTTTCTACAGAAGTTGTTGTAGTTGAGCCCGCTGTATAGTGACGGAACATATTTTGATCAAAGAACATCTGAAATCCGTATCCTGCAGAGAGATCTACGTGCCAGTTGTTGTTGTCAAAGTAAGAACCCCAGCCGAATCCCAGTTCGAGATCGAGGTGAGTTCTGACTGAATTTAGATCTGCTTCTGTAGTTCTAAATTCTTGTGCAGCAGGTGTAGTGACACGATTTTCTTTATAAGCTAATTTTGTGTATTGAGTATAAAGAATATCGGCGAAACCGTTTCCGTACATGCGGAAGCCTTCCCCGAGCATCCAATTGGTATAGACACCGGCTCTAGGTCCTAATCCCCAAGAATTTGTAACTTGGTTAATGTTCAAGTTACGGCTTCCTACCGCAGTACCTGCCCATGGAGCAGCAGGAGCTGCAATGCGGTCGTTTACATAGTGTGTGTGTAGAGACTGGCGAATCCAAGCGGCTCTTGCTCCGAAAGCTGGACGGAAAGAGAGGCTTCTTCCTACATAGTAGCTACGAGCTAACTCTGTATCGATAATGTCCATTTGGACATTCCATTCTTGAGACACTGCACTGTAGAGGACACCGATTGTGTTAAATGCTGTTCCCCAGGTAGGAGCGATACTTTGCAGGGAAGCTGCTGATTGAGTAGAGGATTGAGTCTGTGATCCGCGGAACCATGTGTATTCAGCATAGAGATCCCAGCTGTCATGGTCAACATTCATACCGATTCCTACTTGAAATCCAGGCTTGAAGTTAAGATCTGCTTGAATCCATCGACCATTCAGAGTCCCCTGGTTACCATTGAGTTGAGTGGTTGGGATCAGGTTTACTACACCGGCTTCCATGTTATCTTGGGATACTTGCCAATAAGTAAACGCGCCGTTGAAATAGAAGTCCCACGCTCCACGGACGTCGATGCGAGCAGGCGCATTGTACGCTGCCATCATCTGGTTTTGCATCAGCTCATACCCTTGCTCAAAGTTCTTCTGAGGTGGGCACTTGTTGGTTTGGCCAAATACGGTAGAAGCAGCGAGAATCGATGCTACTATCCATGGCGCTTTTTTGTTCAATAGACTCATTGTTCTCTCCATTTATCGATCGTTTAGCTTGCGCTAAGATTTTTTGTCTTTCATGACTGAATCTACTGCGTTCGCCGAAAATTCAGTTTACAAGCGTCATGTTAAATCCGTCTTGAAAAATAAATCAAGAAAAAATGAGGTATGCACTATCGAAACATCTTCAGATCGCTGAGTTTTCTGTACTTAAGAACTAGAACCATTGCAAGTATACACCGATTTTTTGTGATAAAAGGTGTTTGGGATCCAAAGTCAAAACGAAAGGTAGGCATAAGTCTTCGGTCTCTCCATCCATTTCACATTCGAGATCAGAAATTGGATTGTCGATGCCGAAGTAAATGTTAGGACGACTAAAAAGAAAATGGGATCCATTTTGTTGCATGAATCTATCCTTTCTCTTTCACATAGAGAGTATGAGGTTCAATTGCAATCTTTTTCCTAATGTCTAGACAGAGAAGGGTCTTCGAATGATGAACTGAGAATCAGTAAAGCAGGTGGCGTCCCACTCATCTTTTCCTACGCGACCTTGACCGATTTCTTCCAGTCTCTCTCTTAAGTCTCTTAAAATCACCCCATAAGGAGATTTGCTTTCGATGGTTGTCGTTGCATTCAGAACATAAAGAACATGGCCACGATAGAGAATCATGTCGAGAGGTTCGATAATCTGCTCTAGTTCGTGAATCTTTAAGTTGTTAATTTTCAATCCAGTGCCGAAATGGATGAGTTGAGAAGTGTTGCGCGGGGTTTGTCCGTTTGTTGTTTGGAACAGGAGTCCAGAGCAATCGATTCCCGAGAGAGTCCAGAGGATTTTCATTCGAGGGGAGAGGGGGCCTTCTGGAGGATAATATTCTAACAATTGGGGGATTCCCTTGCTCCAATTGCCTCCCCAGACGTAAGGAGTGTCGAGAAGAGAGTGCATTTGTTTTAAAATTTCTTCCTTTGAGGGGATAAATATTGGAAGAAGAGGTTCCCAAGTTTTGGTGAATCGCACATCGAGAAAGAGGTTGTCTCCTGGATAATGGGGACAAGTCACACGAGCGATCCATTGGCTACATTTTTCTGTAATGTAACAAGTCATTCCTGGCAGCGCCACAAATTCAAAGTTGTGTGGATGTCCTTTATCATCTGTGGGGATGGCAAGCCCTCCAAATACGCTCACAAAATCAGGAGTATTTAGAATTGGGGCTGGGGAGGCAATTTGGATCCGATTTTGCATAAAATTTACCTTACCAAGTATACTGCATTATGCTTTTTCGAGGGTACATGAGGATTTTCATTTTTTTCTGTCTCTTTTCTTGTGTGGCGTGCAGTCAAAAAAAGGCAGAGCAAGGAGAACAACAGAAAATCCGGATTAGTTTAAACAATGAACCTCCCTCGCTTGATCCGAGAAAGGCGCGAGATTTTGTAAGCTCAGCTATTTTGCCCCTTCTTTTCGAAGGACTTCCCTCGCTTTCTGAAGCCGTTGATTTATCTCCGGACGGGAAAACCTATACATTCCATTTAAGGGAGACAAAGTGGTCAGATGGAACATCGGTGACGGCAGAGGATTTTGCCTCTTCTTGGAAATCGGTATTGGATCCTCAATTTCCTACAGATCTTGCCTATCAACTTTTTCTCATCCGCAATGGACGAGCAGCAAAAATGGGAGAGGTGAGTTTGGATGCAGTGGGAGTCAAAGTACAAGATTCTTCTACCCTTGTTGTCGAATTAGAACAACCAATCCCCTATTTTTTTGAGCTGCTCGAAAATCCTCCCTTTCTTCCTGTTTCTACAAAGGTTTCTTTAAAATGTCCTGATTGGGCAAAAGAAGCTGAGCATTTTGTGTCGAATGGCCCTTTTCAAATGCAAGAGTGGAGTCATGCCAATCAGCTAATATTTGTTAAAAACCCCCATTATTCAAAATATGACGACATTCAACTTGAAGAGGTTGATTTTATCATCGCCAATGCCGATACAGCGCTACGAATGTTTGAAGAAAAGAAATTAGATTGGGTAGGGTCTCCTTTAGGAACGCTGCCAATTGATGCCATTGCTCATCTAAAACAAGAAAATCAGTTGCAGACAGACCCCTTTCTGGGCACTGCCTTTTTGCGTCTCAATACTACAAAAGCACCGTTGACATCGACAGCGCTGCGTAAAGCTTTATCGCTGTCTCTAGATCGCTCTGCTATTACAGAACATATTCTACAAGGAGGGCAAAAAACTGCCACCCATCTGGTTCCTCCTGAAATGGGGCTCAATTTACACCAAAACAACCTGAAGCAAGAAGATGTATCTCGCTTACTTGCCTTAGCGAAAGAGGAACTAGGAGGAACGATTGCTCCTGTGATCATTAGTTATGCGCAAGATGAGAGACGCGCCGCCATTGTGCAGGCCATTCAAAATCAATGGAAAGAAAAATTACATCTCGATGTGGAGATGGAGGCAATCGAATCAAAAACCTATTTCCAAAAACTTTCAAAAGGAGAGCTTCAAGTTGCTCTCGGATCTTGGACGGCCGATTTCAATGATCCAATCAATTTTCTTGAGGTGTTTAAATACAAAGAGAATGGGACAAATAACACCGGTTGGGAAAACGAGCAATACGTTGATCTTTTAAATAGATCTGCGTTATGTAAGGATCAGGAAGAGAGAAACCAACTTCTGCGAGAAGCAGAATGTCTTTTAATGGAAGAGATGCCTCTCATTCCCCTGTACCATCTGACGCTCAATTATTTGAAGCGAGAGGACTTACAGGGGGTGGCCCTCTCTCCCATGGGGCATCTTGATCTGCGAGAAGCGAAACTGGATCATCCCTCTCTTTCAAAGAGATAGATGTTGCAAAAACTGCTCTTCTGGATCGTCCCCTTTAGCCTTTTTGCCGGAGGTACTGATAGTGGAACTATCCTCCTTTATAATGATGCACCTTATATACTGACTGCGGTCATCCAAGCGTCGGATGGCTCTTTTCTCGGCCAATTTACGGTGCAACCCAATCAGCAGAAGAACTTTACGCAAAATCTCTCTCCTACCAATTATAATCATCCTGGCATGCCGCAAGTTTCTCTTACTCCGTATCTTGTGATCTGGCAATGCCCTTCGGAGGGAATCTATTCGATGTGCACGAAGGTTTCTCCCGGCGCTATGGTACGGGCCAATGATTGCGCCGGCTATCGGATTTGTAGTGCGCGGAAAAAGGAGGCGGCCAATGCCCCCGTTTCCACATTAAAGAAGAAGAAACGATAGGTTATTCCGGATCGACAGCTTCCCCTTTAACATAAGGCACTTTACGGAGGAAGATCCCTTGTTCATCATAAAGAGTAGCAATTCCGTTGCCATTGATAACAGAAGAGACAGGGTCTCGCCCATTCCGTTTGTAATATTGTCCTTTGTCGAGTCGGTTGGCCTCATACTCTTCGATGAGCATGAGAGATCCATCGCGATACCAAGAAATGGAGGTACCTATTTTTTGATTATGGGAATATTCGCGTTGGCTTTGGATTTGTCCTGAATTATACCATGTTTTAACCGATCCATGGATTTTATCTTGGTCCCAATGGATGGACAATTTATGAAGGGGTTCCTGTTTTCCATCTTGCTGCTCTTGAGCAGGATAATAGTTAATCTCTTCGCCGTGCTTTTTCCCATTTTTTATATGATAGAGGCTTGTAAGCTCTCCTTCAGGAGAAAAATTCCTTACTTCCCCTTCTGCATAGCCTTGTCGAATTTGAATGAGATGTGCAAGAAATTCCTCTTTTCCCTGTTCGTAAACAGCTTTAAATCCGATTCCGCCTTCTACTTCCGAGATATGGACTCCTTTTGGATCGTAATAGATTCCTTGTAAGAGAAGATCATCGCGATACAATTCTTCCCATGCCATTTGCCCGCCCAAGAAATATCCAATGCTTTTCCCTAGTTGCTTGCCTTTACGATATTGAGCTTTGGATCTGGTGGCTCCATTCTCATAATATTCTATCAATTCTCCTTCGATCGATCCGTTGGAAAAGGGGACCTCTTTTTCAACTTGTCCCGAGGTATAGTAATAGATGCTGTTGCCTTCTAACCGGCCTTGTCGGTAGGAAATTTTTGCTAAAAGATGGCCTTGTTCATCCCAAACTTGACTGATCCCATCAAAAAGCCAGTCTTTTTGCGCTCCTGGAGACACGTCAGCGGGACCCCCGATCACTTGGGCCTCAATGCGTAGTTGGCCATTTGCAAACCATTCTTGATAGGGGCCGTTGGCGCGCATTTCTTCTGCTTCTAGATATTGCCAAATTCCGCCGTTCGGATGGTAGGTAGTGATTTTTGAATGAGATTTTCCTTCTTTTCTGTAGATGCGCAATACTTTTTTATAGGGTTGATGACTTAAGAAATCGGTTTGGCCCAGGAGAGCGATTCGGTCGGGTGCGTTGACCGTTTCTGTCATCCCATTGCGGTCTTGAATCTGAATGGTTACTAAAGGGGCCTCTATTTCTGGTTTGCCACAACCGGCAAGGCACACAATCATCAACGGAATTAGTAAGATTCTCATTTTTTTATTTCTCGTTTAAGAAGTTTCATTTCCACCTCTAAAAAAGGAGTTTTTAGAGAGGATTCTTTTTTTTCAAATTGAAAATCTGTGAGAAGAATTTGGGGGCTATTTTCCTGAGGAGAAAAAGAGTCGATGGGAATATTTTCTATGCAACAAAGAAGTTTTTTTAAATCTTCTTCACTCATTTGTACAGGAGTTCTCTGTTTCTCTTCAGATTCATGAATTTGCCCTGAGGTCCGAAGAGTTTCTTCTGCGAAAAGAAGTTTATTTTCCTCTAAAAAATGGAGTCGCTCTTCAATTTCCCTTTTGTCTGTAAGAGCTGGGTGCTGAAGGAGTTCTCGCAGGGCCCTTTTTTCTTTTTGTAAAAAGAGAAGAGACTCAATATGGGTGTCGAGAAAATAAGGGGCTGCATGAGAATATTTTTCCAAAAATTTTTCCTTCTCTCCTTTTCTTTTTAAGGCATTTTTCCCTTTTTTACAGCTCTGAATGAATTGTCCTTCCAATTCTTGTAAATAGACACTTTGCATTCCAAGATATAAGCATGCTCCTACAAAAGGGAGAATGAGGAAAAGATAAAAAAAGAACGGGCGTATTTTTGAAAAACACAACTTACCCACCGTTTCAAGGAACATAGAAACCATCTTTATTTTTTAGATAAAAAGAGGACCGATAAATATCATTATTAAGTGCGTCCCATTCTACAGCATGATCTAAATAAATCCACTTTTTATCTTGCAATAATGCTTCATGCAGTTTCCGAGCTGAAGTGGGATTGGGGATGTGTAATTCGATCTCAAGTTTTGCTTGATAAGGTTCTGCCGGGTTATCGAGGGTAGGAAATTGAAGAAGCTTGTAGCGCATAGACACAAGAGAGATGGGATTATTTTCTTGGTTCAGAAAAGGGGTCAGCCATTCGAGCAGTTCAGAGACTTTCGGTGCGCGAAGGATGAAAGGATATTCTTTTTTATAGGAAGCAATGGCCCGATTCCATCGACTGAGGATTTCTTCTTCGTTGCCCCCTTTGGAAAAAAGAGACTGTTGAAGGGTTTGATCTTCTTGTTTCAGATAGGCGGCAAGCGTTTGTATCATCTTTTCTTTTTGTGACTGAATAAGATAGGATCCAAGAATGAATGTAGCGCTCCCGAGCAAGAGCGAAATTCCCGAGAGAGCCATAGCATAAATCCCGGCCTTCTTCCATTTTTTTGGCGGGAAAAATTCTTCTCTTCTGAATTGGAGGGGTTGGGTGAGCTCTTCAAAGGCTAAACCTAGTGCGACAGCATGTTTTCCCTCTTCGACATCACTTGCAATCTCTTCGCTGCACCATTCCTGAATCTCCGCCAATAGAAATTCACGTAAGTGGGTGAAGGCATTGACTTGTCCTGTAAAAAGAATGGGCTTCGTTCCTGCCAGTTTGTGGAATGAACAAAAGATCTTGGCTAATTCATGCCGCATGTCTTCTAGACGAGCGGATAAAAGAGGGGTGACGTGGGATTTTATCTGAAGCAGATCGTATTGTTTGGCAAAAATGGATATCTCTTTTGGCAGAAGAACCCGCTTCCGATCTTCTCCAAAAGCAGACAGAAGAGCTTCTGTTCCTCCTCCAATGAAATGCGATTTTTGCAATTGACCGTTTTCCATCCAAATACAGGACCATTCGGAAGAGCCCAAATCAATAAGAAATGCACTTGTCAAAGCTGGGTATTTCCAACGAGTATATTGGATTAGAGCAAGGGGGACTGCCGAAACTAGATCGGGATCAACGTCCCAGGTTCGCCAGTTTTGTAAATGACTACGAAGCAAGATGCGAGAAGAGGTAAATAAAAGGGTATCCACTTTGTTTTTCCCTTTCTTCGTGAAAGTGGGAACGGAAAGTGTCTCGGTGGGATTAAAGTGGCTTGTTGCCTCAGATTGAAAAGAGATGACTTCGGAGAGATGTTTCGAACTTGTAAGGGGAATTTCTAGAGAGCGGATGAAGAGAGAGCTCAGAGGAAGCCCTGTGACAGTTTTTCCTTTAAAAGCTCGAATGTAAAGCCGCTTTACATGCTCGAGTGCATCCGTTGTTTCGGTTGCCCAGTGGAGTATTTTGACCCCAGAGCTTTTTCTCTGAATCTGAGCGATTCGAATAAAAGGAGGATCGAGCTGTAATCCTAATATTTGCATAGCGTTAAGCGAGCCATTCTATAGTAAAAGATCCATTTTCTACGAGGCATATACCGAAACGAATTGAAGAATCGGTTTTTTGCGGTACCGGCATTCCCTCAAAATTCCCGAGGTTTCAAACTATTTTGGTATATATGAACCTATCCCACTATTTTTCATGAAAAATTTTACTTGGATAGGTTCCTCAATCTGCTGGTGATGAAAAAGAGTTCCTTCTACAATGGATGCCATGCATTACTTGTATCAGTTAATACACCACTTGTTTCTGTTCTATACGATTTTGCTTTTTCTCTACGTGTTCTCGTCGTGGTTTCCGTCTTGGCAAAGAATGAAGTTTTTTCGGTTTATTTCTTTTTATGCCGAACCCTATCTCTCCATTTTTCGGAGGATTTTGCCTCCGATAGGCGGGGTGCTTGATTTGAGTCCTTTGTTTGCTTTTTTGGGGCTGCGTATTTTAGAAAGTATGCTCTTAGGGATCCTCCGATGACGCGCCCATTTGCTCTTGGATCGGCGATTCTGCCCAATAATATTTTGTATGCCCCGTTGGCAGGATGCTCCGATTATCCCTTCCGTAAGATGTCTTGCAGGTATCGTCCGGGGATTGTGTATTGCGAAATGGTGAAGATGGATGCGCTTGTCCGACACGATTCTCATACCTACCGTTTACTCGACTACGACTCTTCAATGCATCCAATTGGGGCACAGCTTTGCGGCTCCAAATTAAAGCTCGCGAGGGAATCGGCTCGGATCATTGAGGATTTGGGGTTTGATGTGCTCGATTTTAATTGTGGTTGTCCGGTGGATAAGGTGACAAAAGATGGAAGCGGATCGGGGATGTTAAAGACTCCTGAGCTGATTGGGGAAATTCTTACAGAGATGAGAGCGGCAGTGAAAATTCCGGTTACGGTCAAAATTCGGGCGGGGTGGGATGAGCAGTCGATCAATGCGGCACACATCACTCGCATTGCTGAAGAGGCCGGCGCTCAAGCGATTGCGATTCACGGACGTACACGGGCGCAAGGATATAAGGGGCCTGCGAACTGGGACTACATCAAGGCTTGTCGTGCAGAGGCAAAAAAAATATTGCTCATTGGCAATGGCGATGTATTTGATGCGCCATCAGCTCTTCGCATGTTTGATGCAACGGGGTGTGATGCGGTTTTAGTGTCTCGGGGGACGATGGGACAACCTTGGATCGTGGAGGATATTCTTCGCGCTCAACAAGGGTTAGAGCCTTTGGAGCGGACGACGATAGATATTCAAACGGCCCTCTTTGATCATTTTGATTGCATTCTCAAGTATCAAAATGAGAGACAAGCGTTGCTCGATTTTCGTAGGGTTGGATGTTGGTATCTGAAGCGCTGTGAGGGAGTAAAAGAGCTGCGGATGAGGCTTAACAAGTGTGCAACGACTGGGGAAGCGTTCAAACTGATTGAAGAATTTTCGTGGGATGGGGCCTCGTTGGCTCGACAAACTCTTTTTGCGGAAAGTGAAGTTTAGCCCTCTTCTTCGAGGCGTTTTTCAAAGATTTTTAAGAGGCGTTCGATCTGATAGGTAGTATCGGCTTTTTTCTTTTTCTCTGTAGGAGTTTTCTTTTTTTCTAGCCGTCTAAGGAATTTCTCATTGGTTTCAATGTGGGCACCGGCATAACGGGCCTGTTTCGCTAGTCCTCGATCGTTTGTGACGACAGTGGCCTCACCTGGGTTTTGCATCTCTTCGATTTTTTCAATGATGTAGGCGTCAGCGCTTTGCCCTTTGGGCGCATAGACAACCTCAAGGGGATTTTGATAGCCCCTCCCACTTTCTTCTTCTCTCCGATGCGCGCCATCAAAGACGATTTCTCCCGAAAGATGGGAGCGAGCAAAGTGTTTTTGGAGAAAGTGAATGGCTGTTTGGCGCTGTAGGGCGAGCGGGCGAGAAGATTCGGATTGGTGGAACAGGAAATTATAGCCGTCTATGTAGTAGAACACAGCTGGCTCAAGGTATTCATCAGTTTGTCCAGGGCTTTGCGACGGTGGGAGATCCGATTCTTCACTGTGTCGCCGAGTTCAGCAAATGTCTTATTGTAGCCATGTTTGATGAAAATAGGGTCGTACCCAAAGCCGCTACTTCCTTTATCTTGGGCAATGAGAAATCCTTCGCAAATCCCATGAACACATTTTTTTAAGCCCTCTGGGGATGCAAGGGCGATGCAGCAGACATAGTGGGCTTGTCTATCTTCTTCCGTAAGATGGGCCATCTCGTTCAAAAGTTTTTTTCGATTTTCAAGATCGGTTGCATTTTCTCCGGCGTAGCGAGCGGAAAAAATGCCGGGGGCGCCTTTGAGCGCGGGGACCACGAGTCCTGAATCTTCGGCAAGCACCCACTGCTGCAGGGCTTTTGCTGCTGTCACGGCTTTTAAGGTGGCGTTTTCTTCAAATGTTTTTCCCGTCTCTTCTGGAGGGGTGTAATGAGAAAAATCAGAAAGGCTTAAAAGATCGAGATTTTCGAGACCTTTTAGCATGCCTCGAAATTCCCGGATCTTATGACCATTCGTTGTGGCTAAGACCAATTTGAATGTGGTGAGAGACTGTGCTTTGCGAGTCATGCGCCCCTCAAGATAGGAAATTTAGGGTTTCTGATCAAAATAATTATCAATATCGGTGATTGTAAATTCCTCTCCTTGGAATTGGAATTTCTCTCCCACGGACCGACCTTTCATTGCCTGAGCGAGTTTGGATTGGAAGGAAAGGATTCTATTTTCTGGATCGGCATCCCATGGGCCGAGCAGCGTGAAGCGAAGGTGTTCTCCTTTCGAGTCTCGGCAATGCACGATAGACCCAACACTGACTTCATCAGTGAGAACATCTTCTGGTGTCAGAATGCGAGCTTGAGAGATTTGGTCGGAGAGCAGTTTGAGTTCTGACTGGAGACGATCTCTCCGTTCTAAAGCGGCTTTAAATTCGGCGTTTTCTCTTAAATCGCCCAGAGCTCTAGCCGCTTCAATTTCTTTTGCATTGCTGACGGTTTCAACAGTTGCAATTTGTTGAATACGAAGCTGGATCTGCTGGTAGCCTTCTTGCGTTGTCCAGATAATATTTTCTTCAGCCGTTCCTCGATCTTTGTCTTTACGGAGTCGAGAAAGTGAGGGGTGAACCACCTCCCCCAGGGAATGGAGAATTTTAATGTCATGATCAGAAAGAGATCCGCATTTAGTTGCTAAAAGAAGATATTCTTTGACCTCTTCTAGGCTCGATTGTTGCATTATGTCGCGGACGATTTGGTAGCGATCATCCGTGAGAATGGCGATGATTTTCTTGGATAGATCCCGATATTGCTGCTTTTGCCCTAGATGATCTAGAAGAATCAAAAGTCCTTCAAAAAACCGATTTCTTCCCTCTTTATCGGCAAAGGGGAGTTTGGATTTTTTATCGATGATCTTCTGAAAATACCAGACGAGAACTTCGGGGAAGGATAAGGGGTGAATGAGAAGGGTATTGCATTTTTGTTTTAACAAATCTTTTGTCTCGGGGATATTGAGTTCAGAGAGGATAAAGTCCCTCACAATGTTCTGCTCAACCGAGAAGAGAAGATCGAGGAAAATCTGTGGCCAATCTTTGCGCAGTTTATGAATCTTTTGGAGAGCCCGTTTCTGGAAAGCGATTACCTGAATGGAGCGGACAATATCCGCGAGATGCGAGGCAGATGAGAGCAGAGCGTCAAGCTCTTCAGAAAACTTAGATCCTTTTAAGGGCGCTTCTAAATCCTCAAGAAAGAATAGGATCTGCATTTTCTGTCCCTCTGCAAGCTGCTCGTTCACAATTAAATCTTTGAGCTTTGCTTCCAGCGAGGTTTTAAATTCGTTATTTTTCAGTGTCTCAGGAAAGTCGCGCAGGAACGCATAGACCATTTGTATGACAGCGGCAACCCCTGGTTTTGTTTCTAGGGATTTATGAAACGCAATTTCGTGGGGAACATCTTCTGTTCTCAAGATGAAGGGGTCTTTGAGTTCCTTAGGCGATTCGATTTTGGTATCTTTCTTTAATTTAGCTCTTGCTGTTTGCCACCATCGATTCCAATCTTCTGATGGGATGACCAGGTCTTCTAGTTCTTCTTTGATTTCGCTTGCTGTTTTAGGTCCTAAATCGCGCAGAAGAAGGCGAATCACTTCCGTCGAATTTTCTCGTGCCTCTTTTTCCAGTGCATCGGGATTGCCAAAACGTCTAGAGTAGAAGTGATCCTGAGGAAGAGGAATTAAAGTCTTAAAGGCTTTTTCAAAAGAGATATGTTGTGGCCCAATCACATATTCGAATTCAAGCGTCAGTTCTTCTCTGACCATGGAAACGTCGATTACTTCTCCTGTACCCCATCCTGCAGTATGGAAAACATAATTCCCTTTTTTCATGTGAGTGAGGAGTTCAAAATTACGGATCGCGGAAGAGAATTTTTCTCGATTTCGGAGACCGATAAGGCGAAGTTTCTCATGGAGTAGCGGATCTTCGGCATATTGGGTTTTAAGGTATTCGGTAGCTAGATCGGCCATTTGCTCGCTTTGTGTTGTTTGTAAGTCGAGTGCAAGTCTAAGTACTTGATGGATGTAGTTTTGATCTTTGAGTTCACGCCAAAGAGGAATGATCCGTTCTACTTGAAGTCCGAAAGGGGTCGCCAAATCTGAGGCTTTCACCGATTCCAATACGGCGACCATTTCTTCACCATCCGGTTGATCTCCATAGCAATATTCTTCCCAGATTTTGAGAAACCCGGGGTAGTCATTGTTCTGAATTCGTTCGCGAAAATCTTTTAAATAAGCCATTTTGTTGCCTCAAGAATTGGGGTATAAGCATAGCGCGCCAAAGAATAAACAACAACTTGTGAGATGCCAAAACTTAGAGACTGACCACAAATCGAGCTTCAGACGATTTGTCGGTTCTTTTGAGACGACTTTTTAACTTTTTTGCGGGGGGTAATATCAACCTGCGTATATTACCCCCCGACAAAAAATGGAAAATAGGCCAAAATAATCCAGAAACTCGACGAAAAATTTTAGTGACATAGGTTCTTCAAGATTCCCATGGCTAGAGTGCGGCTTTTTTGGATTAGTTGTGTTTGGATGGTTTCTTTCCTCTACGCGGAGGAAGATTGTACGGGATTTGATTCTGTTTCGGAGCGTCTTTTTCGCGATCTAGAGTTGGTCCAAAAAATCGATCATCAAATCAAAGATCGACTTCCCCTCATGGTCAACTACCAATTGCAGGGGGGGTATTTTACCATGCCCTCTGCACGTACATTTGATGCGGGGGTGATGGGATTTGGATACTCTTACCTTCCCCCCTATCGTCTTTGGAATTTAGGTTTTCAATTTTTTGATCATGTAGAAACAACAGGCACCTATTGGATTTATCACGGTATTTCTGAAGGTAACTTTGGGCACATGGGATTTGGTGACGATGCGGAAAGAACGGTAAATCTTAAATTGATTCTTTTGCGCAGAGAAGACGGCTTTCCGCTTCTTCCTAATTTTGCCGTGGGTTGGAATGACTTTCTGGGAAGCTGTCGTTTTAATTCGTTTTATACGGCCGCTACGCAACAATTTTTGGATTACAACTTTGAAGCTACTTTGGGTTGGGGCCAAGGTCGCATTCAGGGCTTTTTCGGAGGACTTGCCTGGACCCCTTTTCGCAATAAAAAATTTTTCTTGAAAGGGCTGACCCTTGCGGCTGAATACGACGCAAATAATTATCGGAAACATATCTCCGAACATCCCAAAGGAAGGCATATCAAAACTCCTATCAACGTAGGAGCACAACTGCAGCTTTGGGATATGATCCGCCTTACAGCGAGCTCCATTCGAGGGGATGATTGGGCTGCCAGTGCCGCCTTCCACTATAATATCGGATCAAGTTCCGGCCTTTTTCCCAAAATTTATGACCCCCCCACCTATACGACACCTATAGATACACAACCTTTAGGTTCTCTGCGAGGGCAACAAGAACTGGCGCAAGAACTCGCTTATGCCTTTAAAGAACAGGGGTTTGACTTGTACACGCTCTATCTTGTTCCTGCTGATCAAGGGAAAGACTCTCTATGGATGAAGATCATCAATGTTCGGTATCGAGAAGAAGACGAGGTGCGCAAACGGATTGAGTATGTTCTTGGCGCACTGACCCCTTCCAATATTGCTACAGTCACTACGGTCATTGAAGCCGATGGGGTTCCAACGAATGAATACCGTTTTCGTTTGGCTGAGCTCCAACGGTTTAGCGCAGGGCAAATGGGAGAAGAGGAGTTTCGCATTGCAGCTCCTATGCGCGAAGCGACTTCAGCCCCAAGCGATTATGAAGGAACTCTTCTCTATCAACGGCGCAAACCTGTTTGGGTTCTGACATTTCGTCCCTGGTTTCGTTCATTTTTCGGGAGCCGTCGCGGGAAATTTAAATCGGAAACAGGATTTCTCGTAGGGTCTGAAGGATATATTTTAAATCAAATCTATTATTCCATGTCGGCGAGCTATACTGCTTTTTCTAGCATGCAGGACATCGACGATTGCGACATGCTCAACCCTTCTCGAATCATCAACGTGCGAACCGACGCTCTGAATTACAATAAGGCAAGCTCGTTTCATCTCGATCAAGCCTATTTGCAAAAGAGCTGGAATTGGGGGGCGGGTTGGTTTTCCCGAATTGCAGCGGGCTATTTTGAAACGGCGTATGCAGGGGTTTCGACTGAAACGCTTTATTATCCTGTGAATTCAAATTGGGCCATTGGTGTGGAGGCTGCCACGGTGTGGAAGAGATCCTATTTTGGTGTAGGATTTCAAAAGATTCGCCAGTTCACACCCCATTGCGTGAAATTTTATCCTTTTACTGGTGTTCAATACTTTGTCGACTTCTATTACGAATTCAAGCCGCTGAGTCTCGATTTTAAATTTAGCGCCGGACAGTTTCTTGCCCGCGATAAGGGGATTCGTATCGAAGGATCGCGCACATTTCTCAGCGGACTGCGTGTGGGACTTTGGTATACCCTTACGAATGGAAATGACATGATTCACAACTCTCGGTATTACGACAAAGGATTTTTCATCTCGATACCTCTCGATTTCTTTCTGAACAAGTCAAGCCGTACCCGTCTTAACTACGCCATGTCAGCATGGCTCCGCGATGTCGGCGCCCAATCGGCAACTGGCAAACCGCTCTATCCCACTCTTTATTGGGAGAGGGACAACACTACGCCCACACTCTACTAATGTAAAGCGGCTTTACATTCTGTTGAGAAATTTCAGAACTTGCATCGTGCCGTAGGTAAAAATAAGATCGGCACCGGCTCGTTTGATGGAGAGGAGACTTTCATGAAGGACTTTATTTCCATCGAGCCAGCCATTTTGATGCGCCGCCATGATCATGGCATATTCGCCGCTCACTTGATAAGCCGCAATGGGCCGATTTGTCGAGGCTCTTAACTTTGCAATGACGTCGAGATAGAAACCGGCGGGCTTGACCATCAAAATATCGGCCCCTTCTTCTTCATCTAGGGAAGTTTCTATCAGTGCTTCTCGCACATTAGCGGGATCCATCTGATAGGTTCGTTTGTCTCCAAAGCTAAGGCACGTACGCAAGGCATCGCGAAAAGGACCATAAAGAGATGAAGCATATTTTGCACTGTAAGAGAGAATTCCGACATTTGCATATCCAGCATCATCTAACGCTCTGCGAATTGCGCCGACGCGACCATCCATCATATCGCTGGGCGCAACAAAATCGACACCCGCTTCGGCTTGCATAAGCGACATGCGGATGAGACATTCGATTGTTTCATCATTTAAGATTGCCCCTGCTTCAGTCGCAAGACCATCATGACCGTGTGAAGTAAAAGGATCTAAGGCTACATCGGCAATCACACAAAGTTCTGGGACTTCTTGTTTGACAGCTCGAATTGTGCGCGCCAGCAATCCTAGTGCATTCCAGGCTTCTTCGGCACCCAGCGAGCGTAAAGAAGGTTCGATGGAAGGGAAGAGAGCAACTGCTAAAATGCCGTGTTTGTATGCCTGGATGGCTTCGCGCACGATAAGATCGATTGAAAAACGAAAAACGCCCGGCATACTCATAATAGGAATACGCTGATTGACTCCCTCTATGATAAAAAAAGGGAGAACCAGGTCAGAAGGAGAAAGTTTCGTTTCTTGGACCATTTGGCGGATTGCTTTAGATTTGCGATTGCGCCGCATTCGAATGGGTATATCAAGCATAGAGCTATTTTGCGGATATAGGCCTTTAAAACATAATAAAATTTTCTATCTATCTGATTTACAGTGAGTTACGATTGTATTGAAGATAAATCTCTTCATATATTAAAATCTCGGGCGAAAAGGAGGTCATTATGCAATCATTATATTTTAGGATGTCGCTTATGTTCTCTCCTGTCCGTATTTCTCATCCTTTCCATCATTGGCGTTAAGCCAGTGCAATAAATTTCTATTATTTCCGTTTATTTATTAACTAATTTTAAAAAAGGATGAGTATATGAGTACATTATTAAGTACGTTGATTCCTCTAGATCAAGTGCGTCAACAACAATCGACACAAGGAAGAGGATATAGTGAATGCTTAGGCAACAAAAGACAAACGCCTGAGCGTATTGAAGCGATTTGCATGAGGCTTGCTTTACGTGTGCTTCATGCAGCACGCTGTGATTTTCTTGCAGACAACTATCCCCGATTTGATGGAAATCCAGGAGATAGTCAGTGCCAAGTAAGAGCAGCGAATCTTTATGCTATTTCTCAGGATAAAAAAATAATCATACAGCAAATGGATCAGCTATCTATGCGTAGCGGTCTCCCTCTCAGTGCAGATTATTCTGGCAAGGGTGTCACAGGGCTGGCTGCTATGGTCAATACGATGGTCTCTTCGCAGAAGGAGCAAGCACTTTCAGAAGCGAGGGAACAATTTGATCAGTTGCAAGTCACTTTTGAAGTTCAATTCTTATTGCAAAGTTATTTATCAGAAATCATGCGTGAAGTGGCTAAGGTCTCGGAACGTGGCACAGTATTAACAAGAGGAAGTGGAACTTGTTTGGATCGTATTGAAACTGCGTTGAAAGGCTTTCCGACCATTCAAAATGCAATCTTAAAATACAATCAAAGGGAACTGTCTCGAAATAGTGCCTTGTATTTACAACACCTGATGCCAGAGGAAAATTTTTACTTGAAACAGGTGACGTCCATTGAGGGAAGGGTCGTGCCTGAACGGACATTTTCTTGCCTCTTTTCTACAACGCAAGCTGTTTTGAGATTCATCAAAGGGATCATTTGTCTGCGTGAAATTGTTCCTAAAATAAATAAACCCATTGATCCTAAACGTTGTCAATTGCAAAACACTCGACCTCCAAAGGAAATTTATATTCAAATGCCGGGAGAAACGGTGATTGCTGCACCTATGGGAGATCTATTTTTTGTCATTGAAGCAGAAATTCCTGATATGGATTTTGCAAAAGAGTATATTGCAAGCAATGGTTTGACGCAGGCCATTTTAGCTCAGGCTGCGATCTGTCCTCCTTTTGAAAAAGGGACAACAGCTGCTGATCTTCCGGAAGGGGTTCAACTCATTGCGGCACGTTTTGCAGCCAATCAACCTCCATTTACAGTGGATCACTATTTTGTGGAGAAGGTAAGCAATGCTCAATAGGATTGCAATTTATGGGGCGCAGATGGGGCGGTTTTTTACCCACTTTGCTCTGCGCTCTCTTTTTGTCCTCTACATGGTCAAGGGGCTGGCTGCTTCGGATTTTCAGGCGTTTAGCGTGAGTGCCTTTGTCTGTAGCATGGTCGAGCTTGCAGCTGTTTTGGGCGGAGTAATTGCTGATCGATATCTAGGAGTAAGAAAGGCTACATTATGGGGAAGTGTACTTCTTCTTTTGGGATATAGCAGCTTGATCTTTCCTTCTCTTTTTTATGGAGGTCTCGCTCTCATCGTTGTAGGCTCGAGTCTCTTTGTCAGCAATATTTCTGCGATGCTGTCACTGCACTGTATAGGTGAAGAGGGGGAATCACAGAGCCGTTTTACGAAGATGTACAGTCTGCAAAATTTAAGCGCTTTAGCGGGAACGATTTTAGCGTCGAGTGTGGCGGCTATTTATGGTTTTTCCTATGGACTGGCTGCAGCTGCTATTGGGATTGGGATCAGTTGTTTGCTTCTATATCGAGCACGTCTCTCTCTTCCCAATAAAGAGCCGCTCTTTCCTTCATTAAGCAAGCCCATCTTTTTGCTCGCTGCATTGTATGCGGTTTGCACAGTGGGTTGTTTGTATGCTTCTCTCTTTCTGCCGTTTTTGCCAATTGTAACTGTAGGTGCACTCGTAGGAGTACTTTATTATTTAAAAAGAGAGCAATTGATGATGGGGAATATGCTTTATCCCCTGCTCATACGTCTGTGTGCTCTTGTCTTCTTTTTTGTGATTGAAGATCAAGTGAGTTCATCGCTTATGTTATTAACAGAAAGAAGCGTAGATCGGACGATTGGTCATTGGATGATCCCGAGCGCTTTTATTATGGGACTTAATCCGATCGTGATCGTCTTATGTGGAACTCTCTTTGCTAGGCGTACGATTCTCTTGATGATGCCATTTATCGTAACAGCGTTGGGATTTGGGGGGCTTGCTTTAGTGTGTTCACAGATGACCATTCTCCCTTTGCCCTACATCATGGGCGCTGTCAGTTTGATTTCGATGGCCGAGCTTATGATTGGACCATCTACTCTTTCTTCTGTATCGCAAGCTGCCTCTTTGAAGGCTAAAGGAGTCATGATGGGACTCACCAGTCTTTCTTTTTCACTTGCCTATCAGATGAGCGGTCTTTTGGGACGGTTTTATTTTTCACAAGGAGATGGCATGACAGCGAGCTATGTACATGGATTTTTGGGAATTAGTATAATCCTACTTGTCGTTGGAGGATCTCTTTATCTTCTACAAAAGAGGAAATTTCTCTTTTTCACAAAGAGAGAGAGTCTATAATCTGAGTCATTGAGAACGGGAGGTGCTATGTCCGAAGAATTTACCGAAAGTCAAAAGAAAGTTCTGGAGCATTTTGTTTCCACAACATCGGGAGACATATTTGTTCTACGCAACCTTCCTGAAGTGATTAAGGGGGCTCTCTTTTCTCGTTATTCCCGCTCGACGCTTGGACTCCGTTCCCTTCTCTTGAAAGAATTTGTGCTGAACGACGATATGGCTTTTGCTTCGATGGTGGGCAAAATGGGCGATGCGGAAGGGCAAGAGCAGATGGTGGCTACACAAAAGGCGCAAAATTTTTATGACCGGATTCTCGATGGGTATGGGGATGATTCAATTGGTGAGCTCGGTGGCGCCCATTTGGCAGTAGAAAATGTTTCGATGCTGGCGACAAAAGAGATTGAAGATTGCAGAATTGGGGGATCGCCGCTAGAAAAATCGACCCGCTATATCTATTTTGATCAGAAAATCGATGGAAATTATCTATTTTATCGCGAACCGGTGTTGATGACTTCGGCGTTTCGCGAGCTCTATCTTGAGACGTGCAATCATTTATTTGAGACATATGGGAAGTTGATCTCTTCTTTGACGGCGCGCATTGAGCAGGGCTTCCCAAAAGATCCGACGATTTCTCAAAATGCCTATGCAGCCGCCTTGAGAGCGAAAGTGCTGGATTGTTTACGAGGGCTTTTGCCGGCGAGCGCTCTGACGAATATGGGGGTTTTTGGCAATGGGCGCTTTTTTGAAAGCCTATTGCAGAAATTGCAAGGGAGTAATTTGGCAGAGATGCAGGAAATTGGAAAAAAAAGTTACCAAGAGCTTGCAAAAGTTGTCCCTTCGTTCATTCGCAGATCCGAGCCCTCTCATAAACATGCGCAAGGATTTGCCCGTTTTCGGGAGGCGATGCAAAAAGAAATCGGGCACATGGCCAAGCAAAGTAGATCCCATGTTCATCGGATCGGCCATCCCGGCGTGCGCTTGATCGATTTCGATAAAGATTCTCCTATCAAAGTGGCTGCGGCGATCCTTTTTGCCTCGACGGGAAGCGGTTTGCATGAATTGCAGAGATATTGTCGGGAACTTCCCGAAGAAGAGCTCATCCGTATTTTAGAATCAGCTTGCTCTGTAAGAGAAAATCGGCGCCATAAATCGCCTCGAGCACTTGAACATGCTAGCTTTACATTTGAGATCATCGCCGACTTTGGAATCTATCGCGATTTACATCGCCATCGCATGCTGACACAAGAAAGACAGCTCCTTTCATGTGATTATGGATTCTATGTTCCTCCTGAAATTGTAGGAACGGAGATGGAAGAAGTGTATATGGCGGCGATGGAACGGGCGAAAATTGCTTATGATACCATTGCGACTGATCTTCCTGAAGAGGCGCAGTACATTGTGCCAATGGCGTATAATGTCCGGTGGTATTTCCACGGGAATCTGAGAGCTCTGCAATGGCTTTGCGAACTCCGCTCACAAGCGGCGGGCCATCCTGGCTATCGTCTCGTGGCGCAAGAAATGGCGGCGCAAGTCAGTAAGGCTCTGCCGTTGTTTGAGCGGTTTTTTAAATTTGTCGATTTCAACGGGTATGAATTAGGTCGGCTTGATGCAGAAATTCGTCAAGAGGCGAAACTGTCGAAAATGTAATGTTTAAGCTGAAAGCAGAATATCCTCCGGCGGGGGACCAGCCTGATGCAATCAAGCGTCTTGTCGCTGGTTTGCAAGAGGGGAAAAAGTCGCAGGTTCTCCTTGGCATTACCGGCTCGGGCAAAACGTTTACGATGGCGAACGTAGTGGCTCAGATGCAAAAACCCACCCTTGTTCTTGCCCACAATAAAACGCTGGCCGCGCAACTCTACCAAGAGTTTAAAGGCTTTTTCCCCGACAATGCGGTTGAATATTTTGTCTCTTACTACGACTACTATCAGCCGGAAGCCTACATCGCTCGTACCGACACCTACATAGAAAAGGATTTGGCTATCAACGATCGGATTGAGCGGATGCGCCTCAGCGCCACCCGTTCCCTTATCGAACGGTCTGATGTTTTGATTGTGGCCTCTGTTTCCTGCATTTATGGTCTTGGCACACCAGAATACTATAGCCAGATGCTCCTTTCTCTAGCCGTAAAACAAAAGGTACGGCGCGACGATATTCTCCTCCATTTAGTTGAGATGCATTATACGCGTAATGATTACGATCTTGTGAGAGCGACATTTCGCGCTCGCGGCGATGTGCTTGAGATTGTGCCCGCCTATGAAGATGATTTGGCCTATCGCATCGAGTTTTTTGGCGATGAAATTGAACGTTTGAGTGAGATCGAGCCACTGACAGGAAGGGTTCGTAAGCGTTTGGAAAAGTTAACGATTTATCCTGGCTCTCACTATGTAACGCCGGAACATGTGCGCCACTTGGCAATGGATACAATTCGAACAGAATTGGCAGAACGGATCGCTTTTTTTGAAAAAGAAAATCGACTCATTGAAGCGCAGCGAATTAAGGAGAGGACTCGCTATGACTTAGAGATGATTCGCGAAATTGGCTTTTGCAAAGGGATTGAAAACTATTCTCGCCATTTTAGCAGACGTCCGACTGGCGCAGCCCCTCCCTGTTTGATCGATTATTTTCCTGAAGATTTCCTCTTTATTATCGATGAATCGCACCAGTCGCTGCCGCAACTCCACGCTATGTACAACGGCGACCATTCGCGCAAAGCCTCTCTGATTGAATTTGGCTTTCGCCTCCCTTCCGCCTTCGATAATCGTCCTCTGAAATTCGAAGAGACTTACGCAAAAATTAACCAGGTCGTCTACGTTTCTGCGACTCCGGGAAAGTGGGAAATAGAAGAAGCAGAAGGACATGTGGTGGAGCAAATCATTCGTCCCACGGGGCTGTTGGATCCTTTTATCGAATTGCGCCCCGCAACAGGGCAAGTGGATGATTGCCTCGAAGAAATTCGCCAGGAGACGATCCAAGGAGGACGGATTTTGGTTACGACGCTGACAAAAAAACTCTCCGAAGATTTATCTAAGTACTTGAACGAGATTGGTGTAAAAGCAAAATATCTCCATTCTGATATCGATACATTGGAGAGGATGCAAATCCTCAAATCGCTTCGCCTCGGCGCGTTTGATGTTCTTGTCGGCATCAACCTCCTCCGCGAAGGGCTTGATCTACCTGAAGTGTCTCTTGTTGTGATTCTTGACGCAGACAAAGAGGGGTTTCTTCGTTCTGAAACAGCTTTAATCCAGACATGCGGTAGGGCTGCAAGAAACATTCGTGGTCGAGTGATTCTGTATGCTGATAAACAGACCGAAGCGATTCGCAATACGATGGCCATTACCGCTGAAAGACGGACCCGACAACAGGCGCATAATGAAGAACACGGCATTACACCCCGTTCGGTCAAGCGAGAGCAAATTCAATCGGTAGAAGAGACATTTGGCCTGGCCGAAGAGCCTCCAACTAAGGCAAAAAAAGCTGAATCCCTCGATATTTCTCATCTCGAAGCGAAAATCAAAGAATGCGCCGCGGAAATGAAGCTTGCGTCGAAGGAACTCCGTTTTGAGGATGCGGCGAAAGCTCGTGATCTGATGCGCTACTATCAAAGTCTAGAAATGATGAAGACGCCAGATCCTATTTGAGTATTTTTTCAGAAAGATATTGAACCTCTCTCGCCTAAAGGCGAAAGATTCTTGTTTCATCGCTCTCCTTAAGGAGTAGCTCCACAAGCTTTTAAGACCGACATCCCGGCGGCCTTTTCAAGAATCGCGCTATTGAGATCCCGTTCAATCACGATTGAACAGTTAGAACATCGATATTCGCGATCGCTTAGTTCCATCTTCCTTTTTGCACCGCATCTGCTGCACATTTGCGTAC
>Ga0207952_1000219_pt1 | contig 58073 bp, 57 predicted proteins | sample SubbioR12Aug_8Ca_FD_184831 | JGI IMG/M metagenome (GOLD analysis project Ga0207952, IMG submission 184831) | Serpentinite rock and fluid subsurface biosphere microbial communities from McLaughlin Reserve, California, USA - CR12Aug_8Ca (SPAdes) | ecosystem: Environmental > Terrestrial > Deep...
TTAATTGCGGTGCGTGAGAATGAACCGCTTACCGGATACCCACCGAAGAAGCTCCCGATCGTGTTTGCAAGACCTTGGCCAACGAGCTCTTGGTTAGTGTCGAGGCGCTGACCGGTTTTTGCAGCAACTGCTTTTGCAATCGCGTGTGCTTCGACGAAACCGATGAATGCCACGAGCGCTGCTTTCGGAATAAGCGCAAGAAACACAGGGATACTCAGTGATGGCAATGCGAAGCTCGGGAGACCTGCTGGAACCGGAAGTACGAATGAGACACCAAACGATTGAAGATCGACGAGAAAACCAGCGCCGATGCTCACAGCGAGAACGATGAGTGCACCGGGGAATGTCTTCGGTAGTCGGCGCAACACGAGAAGTGCAATAAGAGACGTGATACCAAACAGCAGCGCCATTGGAGACGTTTGCGCGATGCCAGTGATGGTCTCAAGGATGTTTTGCAAGACGAGATCGTGCTGAGTAACTGAATAGCCAAAGAGTGTTGGGATCTGACTCACAACGATGATCGCGGCGGCAGCGACCGTAAAACCAGTAATGGCCGAGTGGGGAATCAGCTGGAGAAAAAAACCGAGGCGCAGAAAGCCCATGCCTAGCTGGATGATACCGACCAGCAAGGCGAGAAGTGCCGCGAGGGCAATAAATTCCGGCGTGTTTGGCTGCGCAAACGGGACGAGTGAGGTGAGGGTCAAAAAGCTCACGATCGCAACGGGTCCGGTTGAGAGATGTTTGGATGAGCCCCACAGCGATGCGATGAATCCAGGAAGAGCGGCGTACAAACCATAAATCGCGGGTAGGCCCGCGATGAGTGCAAGCGCCATTGCTTGCGGAATAAGGATGATGGCGACCGTTACGCCGGAAATAAGATCGGCACGAAGGTCGTCGCGCGTATAGGAGTCGCCGCGAAGCGGCGTTGGAACTAGGAGTCGCCACAATTCGCGCAGTTCCCGCTCGACGTATGCTCGCATTTTCCGAGTGTAACGCAGATTCTAGAATTTGGTATACTTTTTCGATGACTCAGACGTTCAAAATCATTGGCCTTTTGATTATTGCGGGCGTGCTCGGCATTGTTGCTATGGTTATTTACGACGCGGCACCGCGCATGAATGCGTCAGCAAGCGTTACAAATTTTGAAGAATGCGTCGCTGCGGGAAACTCGGTGATGGAATCGTATCCAGCGCAATGTCGTTCGGCAGATGGACAATTATTCGTCCAAGATATTCCCGATAGTCAGACCATCGGGAGTGGGCCGGGGCTTCAGACAAATGGCTGTGCCGTTGCCGGTTGTAGCGGACAACTGTGCGTATCAGCTGATGAAGCAGGAAACACCGTGACCGATTGTATGTATCGTGCCGAATATGCGTGCTACACGGAAGCCTCGTGCGAGCCACAGGCAGATGGGAAGTGCGGGTGGACGGAAACACCTGAATTGAAGCAATGCCTCGCAAACCCACCGGCAGTGGATTTGGAAGTGATGTAGCGTGTTAGGCTTTCGCTATGGTGTGGGTAAAACCACTTACGGAAATAACCAAACACGATGCTGCACTAGCCGGTGGGAAAGGTGCGTCATTGGGAGAGATGATCTCTGCAGGAATTCCTGTTCCACCTGGGTATGTGGTCGTTGCAGATGCTTTCGAACAGTTTTTTGAAAAGAATAATCTTCGCGAAGAGCTGGATACGATTCTGTATTCGGTCAAACACGACCAGATGCATACTGTTGAACACGCATCCGAAAAGATTCGGCCGTTGATTTTGAATGCGAAAATACCATCTGAAGTAGCAGAAGAAATAACGGCGCAGTTTGATGCCCTCAACACACCCTATGCGGCAATTCGCTCGAGCGCTACTGCTGAAGATTCCGCCGCAGCAGCGTGGGCCGGGCAGCTTGAGACATTTCTAAACATACCGCGAGAGCATCTGCTTGAGAAGGTTCGCGAGTGCTGGGCCTCACTGTTTACACCGCGCGCCATTTTCTACCGTTTTGAAAAAGGAATGCATGGACAAGCGATTTCCGTCGCTGTTGTTATTCAGAAAATGGTCGAGAGTGAATACTCTGGAGTGGCATTTTCCGTGCACCCTGTCACTGAAGATAGAAATCAACTCATTATCGAAGCCGCATATGGTCTCGGAGAGGCTGTCGTTTCTGGTCAAGTTACGCCAGATAGTTACATTGTTGAGAAGCAGCCACAAAGAATAATAAAGAAAGACATCGCCATAAAAACACATGCACTCCGTCGTGGAGAGAATGGAGGAGTCGAATGGTACAACATACCGAAGTCGCAAGCATCATCGCGGGTACTTACTGACGGGCAAGTACACGAGCTCTCAGACCTTATCGTGAATATTGAGAGTCACTACGGTTTTCCCTGCGACATTGAATGGGCGTTTGAAAATGGCCGGTTCTTCATCACACAGAGTCGTCCGATAACGACACTCGGTATCGATAAAAAAAGTTTACGAATTCGTTTCGATAAGGAGTACAGCAGAGAATGTCACCTCTCAACCGTACAGGTATGGTTTGCTGGAGAGGATTTAAAATTCTTTGAACTACTTGAAATGCCGAATCGACCTTCGACGTACATTTTTTTCGATTGTGCGGATGGTATAGCGCACTGCTATTACGGTAGTAATCAGATGGTAATTTGGGACCACATTTGTGCTCGGTACACAGCAGATCCGTCACGATTTGATTCTATCGAGGAGATATTCAACGAAAACCTTGCACTACTGCAACCGTACTTTGATGGAAAAGTTGCGATACTCAATCGGGGAGACGTTGCTTCCTTCACTAAGGCATCTGAACCTCTATGGAGCACGCTTGCAATCTGCTACTGGATTACGTATTTCGACACCGGCGACATGTTTCCTGCACGTATACTCGAACGATCCCAAAAGATCCGCTCAGCGACCGAACACCTCATTGCCGATGCAGATCGCGTATATCAAGAAGGTATTAAAATAATAGCCGGAGAATCATATCTTCCTGAATACGCACACTTGTCGCTTGAGGAAGTGGACACGTGGACTCCACCGTCGCGAGAAGTATTACAAGCTCGTGCACGACATTACATCTACGACGGTACGCTGCGCACAGATTCACTTGAGGCGTATGGTACGTCCTTGGGCATAGAAATTTCTCGACCACAGACGCTGGAAAGTGTGTTCGGTTCATCAGTGTATCCTGGGAAAGTACAGGGTCGCGCATGTATATGTTTGAAAGTGTCGGATTCCTCAAAGGTGCAAGACGGCGACATTCTCATAGCTTCTATGACCATGCCCGAATATGGTGCCGCACTCGGAAAGGCTGCTGCATTCGTTACCGACGAAGGGGGGCTCATGTGTCATGCCGCGATCGTTGCACGAGAAATGAAAAAGCCGTGCGTCACTGGCACGTATTGTGCGACCAATAGTTTTAAGGACGGTGATATGGTGGAAGTAGACGCAAACGCTGGTACAATTCGTCTACTATGACGGCCAATATCTTCGCTAACGAAGACCGAATCGATTTTTTAAACAAGGCTGATTTCGAATTCGTCAAGGAATACATCTTAAGAAGAACTGGCGAGCTCCAAAAAGATGTCAGCGAGCTCGAAGATCCAGCGCAATTGTTTGAAAACGTACGGCACGCACGTGCATTCCAGGAGTTTGTGAATGTGGAGGTGTTCGGGCACCCAAACATTACTCGAATACTTAAGGACAGCCTTCGTATTTCATTTGGGTCGGAAGATGTTTTAAATACAATACAAGATGAAAGTTTTGCGAAAGCAACTAAAGAGCTCTCTGGCCAACATCTTATCGGTCACAATGAATACGTTGTCCATGAGGGAAAGATTTTCTATCGAAGTTTGATGGGTGCGTGGTATCAAATTAATCCACGGGACGCGTTTGTACTATTTCCAACCTTGGAAACAAAGGTTGAACCCTATCTAGAAGAGCAATTCGAGAAAATGTATAAGAAACCGGAAGATCACCTATTGTTCGAACTATGGCAAAATAAACAAACAGTTAGCGGACCGGTTGATCATCTGATCCGCATCGAGGCGGAAGACACCAGCCCCGAGCAATATTTTGCTCGCACCACGACTCAGATAGAGAAGATTCTCAAGAGTCCTGTCTCGTTCGAGAAACTTAATGCCGCACACCAACAAGATATACATTATCTCGAGCTAGTATGGAAGGTGTGTTACCAACTTGCTCGCGTGACATCACACATACGGGCAAAAAATAAGCACACCGTGTATTTACTTCGTGACGGGATGATGATGGCTGAAATACAGAAGATCACCGATGTGCTAAAGGGAGAGAGGACGGTAAGTGACCAAGTGATGATCAATCGGAAAGTGCTGAGCATTCCGGACAAACCACATCATTACTACTTTATGCTTGTGGACGCCCTGTACGAAGGGATGCGCATGTACCCGTCAAATTTTGAGAGTTGCTATGAGGCATTTTCCCGACTTGTTCTCGAACGTGAGCGAAATGATAGTGGTTTTGAGCAACTAATCGAACGGTTGTCATCGTATGTAGCAGACAGTATCACAAAAAGTGAGCGAGAGATTATGATAGTTGATACAGGGTTTCTTGGCACCATTAATTTTCTCGTTAAATATATCCTTGATCATAAACTTTCGGGCTATCCGCATAGTGATGTCTTTCTCTGTGTGACCGAAGAATGGTTTACGGGCATCTACAAGAACAAATGGTGGGAACAGCCATCTTTTGTCAGAGAGATAGAATTTATCAATCGAAGCGATAAATTGTATACATACAAAGAGGGGAGTTTGGAAACAGGGAGTGTGTTGGTTGAGATGGGGAAGCCGGATGCACAACGTCTGGCGAATATAGAACTTATTGTGATGACCACCGTATGCGCGTTGATGCATGAGCGGGGGATGTTATAGTTAGTGGTATGGAACGCTACAAACTAACTACAGAAGCCCCGCCGGAGGAAGCGCATGAATTTTTAATTAATATCGTTGGCACCGCTGCAGAATCGAGAGAAACTGCGTTGGAAAAGTACGGAACATATATTGCAGAGCGAGTTGTTACTGCAATTCAAGAAGCACAGCACAATAATAAGAAATTGGTACTTGACGCTGCAACTGGCAGCACACCAAAGCCCGTGTGGCCTGCATTAAAGAAACTAGTGGAGACAAAGCGTATCGACCTATCCTCAGTCATTATCATTGGGCACGAGGAAGGATGGGGAACTTATGAACCAGGCAGCCAGTCCGATTTTGATGCGTACCGGAAACGTATTTTGGAGGATTTAAATGTGCCCGTGCGTGAAATTCGGACAACTGATGCTGTTTCTAAAAAAGTTTTTGATGGAAACTTTGTTCCCATGCATCTGCGAGAAGTCCGCCGCGATGATTTTGAGCAGGGGTCAAAAGGAGATGAAGACTTTTTTCTTGCCGAGCAAAATGCGGCAATGGAATCAGCTCAAACGTACGATGAAATCTTAAAGGCGCTGAGGAGTCGAGAGGACGTTACTTTTTTCGGTCTTTATGGCGTGGGTACTGATGGTCATATCGGAGAGATGCAAGTAGATCAAATGGGAATCGAACGGTCGCGTGAGAGAAAAAGTTCATTTGCAGAACCAGATACGGAACATCCATATAGTGTGGAGGGTGGATTCTTTTACTGGCAAGATCAAGGCGACTCGTTTCATCCGGAAAGTAATATCTTTTGGGAACGAGGCACCAAGCTTGGTGAATCCGTCGGACGAGCAGTCTGGCAAAACTATACAGGAGTACATCAAATGATTGGAATTGGCTGGCGAGACATGCTCGCCGAAGACGATATGATTATCGCATTTAATGATGTCGGAAAGTCGCTCGCTTTTCAGCTCGCACTAGAAGGGTCACTGACAGGAAAAATTGTTGATGCACAGAATCAAGCAGTGCAGCGCGTAGAACGCGAAAAAGGAGAGGGTGAAGCAATCTTCTTCGATCTATGGAAATATGCGCTTGAAATCGAACGTGAGGGGCTACTGACGTTTGGGGAGACAGAAAAAGCAGCGGGAGAAGCGGGGAAATTGAAATGCGGAGTTATTTTTAAGAAGATTTATGAAGCACTTGATCGGAATGAGGCGCCCTCTGGCGACCCGCATTATCGAGAGATGTGGAAATTTGCAAATAGATATATTGGTAAGCGCGCTCCGGTCGCCCGTCTTATTCGGATGCGTTCGTTATTAGGAAAAAAGACTGAACTGGTTGCAACGCCGGAGGTTGTTGTAGGAACGCGATATCAGGCTCTTACCAAATAGCCCCTTTGACAAGAACGGGAGAGGGGAGTTAGATGTATACAGCATTCGCAGCGGCGGACGCGGCATCCTTGTAGGGAGTACACGGCATGGTACGGAACAAGCCTCCACCGAATTCGTTCCGCAGTTTTGACGGAATGAAGAATCACTTGTCGCGGCTCGAGAAGCAGGCGGGGAATGACCAGTCGGCTCGCCCCTTTCCAACCAGGCTGTACACGAATGCAGGTCAACCCGTGGACTTTCCGAAGATCACGAGCATGAAAGCATTCGAAGGCCTCAAGTGGGGAATTGAAGTTCTCCTTCAAGAGAACAAACAGTTGAACTGCAAGAAGTCTGACTGACAGACGACGGAATGACTGAGACAAACCCGGGACAGCACTGCCCGGGTTTCTCGTACGTCGATGTTTTGGTAGGATGGTGCTCTAAAGGGCCGTTAGCTCACTTGGTAGAGCGCATCCATGGCATGGATGAGGCAACCGGTTCGATCCCGGTACGGTCCAAAAATTACGAAGTAATTTTTTTCCGTACCGAGCGGGAAGGGGTCGGGAAACGGTAGTTTCCCGTGGAGAAAGGAGTCGGAAAACCGCGGGTTACCGAGGGTCGTTACGGTCCACTGAAGTCTTCTGTACGTCGTCGCTTCATGAAAACATATGTGATAATGATGCAATGATTTGGGGATTCCGCAGACGGGGCGAGGCACCACCGGTTGTGGTGAGTAGGCCGCGTGAAAAAACTCAAGAAACTCCACTGCCCCAAGAGTCTCCTAAACAAGGTATTGAAGATACACTCGAAGGTGTCATTACCGACCAGCGGTTGCTCCAGTGGTTCTACAAGGTCTTTAAGGGCGCAGATGTGCATCCAATTGCAACCGACCAATTTTTGAATAAGTCGAAAGACCAATACACTGCCCCGTGGCTTACCCGAGAGCTCGTACAAAATTTCATCGACCATAACCCAAAGGCACCCGGCACGCTCGATGACGTGCAATTTCATAAGCACGTACTTCCTGATGGTACGACGCGGTTTACGATCCAGGGTAGATGGAAATTTCCAGACCCGACAGGCGTTCTCAGTCCGCATTCAGACAAACCAACAGATTTTAATACTGCTGGCGGTAACGGCATCGGTTTAAAGCAGTCAGCAATCAGGTTTTTGCGTGATTTCGGGGTGACGCGCTTTGAGATTCGTGGAGAGAAATGGCAAGTTTCGTATCATCTCGCAAAACGTGATGCGATTAATCACGACATGCGCCTCGAGGCAGCCAAGAAGAAACAGTCCCCGGTTGCAGAAGTAAAGCATGACTGGCTTGTGGGAGATGTTCGTCAGACAGAGGAAACCGGCGTGAATACGTACGTGCTCGAGACAAAGAACAAGGAGATGATTACCGCGCTGGAGTCATTTCCAAGTCTCGGTGTTTCTTCAAGCAATGAATTCTTGCGTGATCCAGATTTCAAAAACAAGCATGGAGCTATCAAGTGGATACTACCCGAAGGTAGAAAACAGAAACGAGGACGTTTGTTCATTAATGGACAGGTCATGCATTGGGACAGTGTGGGCAAGAAGGCAGACGATTATTGGACCGGTCCTCAAGGACTGACTCTGCAGCTTAACAATGTTTCGTACAAGATGAGTATTGATCGTCCGCCTGTGCGGCGGTGGGACCTGCATTCATATATACACGATTTAATTGCTTCAATGAGTACAAAAGAAATAGTTGCTCAGCTGCAACGCTCCGAGTCTCTGTGGATCAGAGAAGATGACTCGAGACGATCTGACGAAGATGCTATTCATGTTGTTGTGGGAGACATGGTAAGCCAGCTATCAGCCCGAAGTTTCGGTGTGCGGAATTTTGCCTCTGCGTTCAATAAGAAAAAGTATCTTGCGCTGGACACCCAATTGAATATGTGGAACAAGATGACGTTGCGAAAACAGGGGTATGTGTTTTGCCCAGAATACTTTTCTCACATTGGAGTACCTCTTGCCTCGACAGTGTTAAACGCACTAGACGCGAAGGCCGGTGCTAAGCCAGATGCCGAGAAGATCATGAAAAAGCAGAGTGAGATTGCCGAAAGTGTCGGTACACGAGTGGGGGCGCCGGAATTTTCCATACAAAAGCCTGAAGATATGCTCACTCTCATTCGCAGGCATTTGATTTCTCGATCTAATGATATGCACATTACTGAGAACGCAATACATTTTCTTTTTCCGACCACGTGCTCAAAAGAGCTTTTGCTCCATGACTTGATTACGCCCCGAAAATATAGTGATGATCAGGAATTGTTGTACTTTACGCGTGGTGTTATTAAAGCGGGTCTCACGAGCAAGGCCCTCCAAACGGCTTCACTTACGGCGAACGAATATAAGCAAACCTATGCAACGGCTGAAGACAAAGTAACCCAGCAAACGCTTTTGTTTGCGCGTAGCACCAAGCAGAAATATAAAAAGGGGACTGAAGTTCGGTTAGAATTTAATCCGTCCTTTTTTGAGCTGCTTAAACCATTGCTTGAGGCAAAGAGTAGTCCGACAGATGGCGGACCTTCGGCTACACAAGGTCCCGGAGCGCCTCTTCCTGAAGGTGTCCCGAACACTGCCCTGCGGCCTAACGTCGAAGCAGATGAGTTTGGTGGCGTGGCGGTTGAGGCGGATTCACGTGGGGTACAGGCTCCTGGTCCTGTTGCCGGTGCTTCGGGCGGGGCGGTAGCAGACACGCCGGGAGTAGGTGGCGGCAAGCAACGGCGTCCCGTGCGCGTAATTGAGGGGCCATCAGACATGCTGAATCCGGAAGTTGAGGACGAAGAGTTTGGGTCGGCACAGCGTAAAGGGCCCGTTAGGCCGAGCGAGCCAGCGGCGGATGACCAACTGTTCGAGCCGGAACGGGTAGCCCGACCGGTGCAAAAAGTAGCATTCCCGAAAGAGGTAAAGGCCACGCAGATATACACAGGCGAACAGCCAGAACAGGAGGTCATTGATACAACATCCACATTACCTCCTGAAGAAGCGGCACGCCTTAAAGAGTTAAAGAAACAAATGCCGGCGCTCGAAGCTGCACTCAAAATGCTCGATGCCGCAATCCCACACGTCACCTCGGTTAAGAAGCCAGAAAAAATAATTGACGACTATATTGCCGCACGCCGCTCCCCTGATTTTAAGAAAAAGATTGTTGAAGGAGTCGGGTATGTCGATGGCCGACATTTGACGGAAATACTGCTTGAAGGTACTCAGGCGAAGATTCCGGATTCGCGCGACACTCGAGCACGAACTCCGGAAGAAAACCTTCGCGCCGAGTTGTCTGACAAGCTTAAGCAGCTCGCGATTCGAGCGGCGGGAGACGACGAAGACGACATGAACATTGATATGGTCTTGAATCCTCGTGAGGAGCACTTGGCGCAGTTGGCACTCTTGCGTCAGTACATTGTACTTACCACAAGCCCAGCATTTGCGAATGACCTCTTTGTATTCAGGGGCGCAAAAACAAAGGGGATAAATATTTCACGAAGAGCTATTGGTATACACGAGGCGGTCTTTGCTACATCGTTTGAGGAAGCGCTTGCTGTTATGGTGCATGAACTTGCGCATAACGAACCAGAGGCTATGGGTCACGATTACCGATTCATGCACACGATGCAAACACTGTTCGTGTTCTCAGAAAAGGCCATTTACGACATCGCTGCCAAGCGTGACAGGGGAGACAAACTCTCCAATAGAGAGGTGGTTATTCTTGATATGCGCAACCAATGGGACCGCCTGCGTCAAACAAAATAAAATCGTAGCGTCGACTATGTTACGATGGGCCGATGTCGCTTGCGCTGCGCGTCTACCTTTTGCATGCAGTCGCAATTTTTCTTTCCGCATTTCTCCTTTTTCAAATTCAGCCGATAGCCGCCAAGCACCTGTTGCCGTATTTCGGCGGTGCGTCCGGCGTGTGGGCGAGTAGTCTGCTATTCTTTACGACACTCTTGTTTGTGGGGTATGCCTACGTCTACTTTCTTACACGGCTGCCGCAGCGAAAACAAGTGCTCATCCACCGCGTCATCATCGCTCTCAGTGCAGTTGTCGTACCTGGTGCGCTTATCTCATGGAAAACGATATATCCACCACTTGAGTGGGCGACGGTGAGTTCGTTCCCGCCATACTTACTGACGCTCCTCGCGCTTCTTGCAAGCGTTGGCGTGCCTTACTTTTTGCTCTCCACGAGCGGCCCGTTAATCCAGTTTTGGTACGGCATTTCGCACGCGAAAGAGCCGTACAAGCTCTACGCACTTTCAAATGCCGGCTCACTCCTCGCGCTCATGAGCTATCCGTTTCTTGTGGAGCCGTTTGTGCGCTTAAAGTCGCAAGAATTTGTCTGGGGCATCGCATTCCTCGCATTTGCCGCACTCTTTTTTGTGGTAAGTGCACGGTTTGCACGAGCATCGCTGTCGCACGATGTGTCTGAGATGTCACCGGTAGGGTTTGTACGAATCCTCGCTTGGGTAGGTTTAGCCGCATTCCCGTCGCTGCTCCTTGTTGCGACGACAACGCAGATAACGCAAGTGATAGCGCCGGTGCCGCTCTTGTGGATTGTTCCGCTCTCACTCTATTTGCTCACCTTTATTGTTGCGTTCACGGGGTTCAGGCTGAAGTTTGTATTGCCGGTTCTCAGTATAGCGTCTGCGGGAACGGCATATTACTTTTTGGACTATACATTTGAGTACATGCCGTTCAAGATTGCGGCGTATCTCGCGTTTTTGTTCTTTGTGGGTCTCCACTGTCATAGTGAACTGTACCGACTACGTCCCTCAACACAGCAGTCCGCTTTTTTCTACGTGTTTGTGTCGCTCGGCGGCATGCTTGGCGCTCTCATTGCGAGTATCGGTGCGCCGCTTCTCTTGAATGACTACTGGGAGTTTCCACTTGCGATCGCGATCGCTGCTATTTTTGGCGTCTATGCGCTGGCGGACTCTTTGGTGCGCACACGTGTGCCGGCAGTGCTTGCGTACACGCTCGCGTATGGAGGGCTCTTTGCAATTGGCCTGACGGCCTCGTACTACGTGCGTGATATCGATACCGACTATGTGGTAAAGAGTCGCAACTTTTATGGCACCGCGTATGTGGACGAGACAGTAGAGAAACGGTCGCTGTACAACGGCACGACGCTCCACGGTATGCAGTCGCGAGAAGCGGGGAAAGAGGGTGAGCCGACGACATACTACGTTGCGATGAGCGGCGTTGGGCGTTCCATTGCGTATGCGCACTCGAAACACAAGAAGGGAATTCGCGTCGGAACCATCGGGCTCGGTGCTGGAGTTATTGCAGGACACTGCAAAGACGGCGATACCTTCACGTTTTACGACATCGATGCGCGAATCGAGCAGATAGCGCGGACGTACTTTTCGTTCTTGGAGCGTTGCGATGGCTCCGAAGTTCGCATTGGTGACGGGCGCGTGCTTTTGGATCGCGAATTACGGGAGTCGGGATCAAATCAGTATGACGTTATCGTGCTTGATGCGTTTGCCGACGACTCCATCCCAATGCATCTCCTTACGATAGAATCGATCCGCACCTATGTTGCGCACCTGCGGGACAAAGACGCGATCTTGGCCATCCATATTTCGAATCGCTATCTCGACCTTTTGCCTGTTGTGATGCGCGCAGCGCAAGAAGACGGCCTCTCACTACTTGCAGTCAACTATGCGGGCGACGACGACCCGCTCTCATCGTCTTCCTCCTGGGTTTTGCTCTCCCCGGGGCAGAATACATTCGCTGCACCTTCCTTCACTGACGCCGCATCGGCGCTTTCAGACACGAAGGTTGATTTGTGGACGGATGATCACACAGATATTCTGTCGATTCTGGATTTGCCGATCTGATTTTCTCAGCATGTTCGATGTGGTAGCATCGCTCTAGACTTGAACGAAAACTGGGTGCAATCAGCTGAAAGGAAAGCACATGCTGCCAGATGACTTCGCACTGGGTAACGCAGCGGGTACTGCGCGCACCATGTCAGATCTTGACGCACTATTAAAGACAGGGGCAACGCACATTCGCCTGGGCTCGATTCGGGAATTCATCGATCCCGGCAACCAAGGGGTCACATACTATTTCGACCCCTCGACACTTACGTCGTACAACGCACTTGGCGTGCCAGACCAGCTGGCTATTGCTGGATATCGCAATCTCCTGCCACTGATGGTCGAAAAGGCCCACGCGGCCGGCAAGAAGGTTGTTGTGAGTGTCCATGCGACTTCGGCTGCGCAGTACGCCCGTATTGCTGCGTTCGCCTTTGGTTGCGGTGTCGACGAGGTTGAACTGAATCTCAGCTGTCCAAACGACAGACCAGCGGACGGCTTGAAAATCATCCCGTGTTATGACCCGGGGTATACCGAGGCGATTCTCAAGACCATTGTAGGGTACTGTCCGGGACGCCTGTTTGAAGTCAAAATTTCGCCAATCGGAAACGCCTTGGTGAAGGATCTTGTCAGAATCTTTGTACGCTCGGGGATTGTGCGCAGCGTTGTCGGCATCAACACGGTTCCGAATCAGGAACCGAAAGATAAGAATGGAGCGCCGTGTCTGAGCTACATCGGACAGGATCAGAAGCGGCATCATACTGGTGGCATGGGCGGCATGGCAATTAAGAATGAAAGCCTGCGCGTTCAAGAAGCATTCGTCCGGCTTCTGCCATCAGAAATTGGCTATCATGCCGTCGGGGCGATCTTCGATGCGGCCGACGTGCGCGAGCGCATTAAGATGAAAGCGTGTGGTGTGCAATCGGCAACAGCACTCATTGAGACTCCGCCATTTGGGCGATGGTTCAATGAAGTGCTTCAGGCTATTTAGTTGCCTGCACTGTTGAGTGACCAAAAGCGACGGCTGGGAACGCTCCCAGCCGCCGCTTCCTTTTGTATAAATAGATGATACCCTGGACTTTTAGTGCATATAGCACACGACGTTTGACTCCAACCTCAGCCCTGAAGGGAGAGAGACGTGCAGAAGACAGTGAGAACTAAGCCAGATCGACTCCGCGACGCGCAAAGTGAGAAGCTCGAACGAAACATGGCGATTCTGCCGTGGTACGACCAAGAGTTCTTGCGACTCGTCGCAACATTCGGCGGCGTGTACAACAGTCATACGCACCTGGATCGTGCGTATACGCTTGAGGACAAGTATCTCAGGCACATTGGCACGACGCCGCTTGAGGCGAGCAACCTGCCGCTCTCGGTGAAGCAGAACCTCGTTGGAGATCTTCATCACGAGAACGGCATCGCGTATAAGGAGAGCAATTTGCGCGAACGAATGTCGTACGCAATTGAATTGCAGATCGCGTACGGCGTCACACGTCTGGACACCAACATCGACGCGACACCGGATCTGCCGGAGGGAGGACTTCTGGCAATTAAGGTCGCACTCGAGCTGAAGGAGAAGTACGCGGACCGCATCAAGATTCGTGTAGCACCGACACCAATCTTTGGGTTCAAGCCTGACCCACGGCACAAGCGGACACGCTGGGAAGTATTTGATGAAGCGTGTGGCATGTGCGATTTCATCTCGCTCCTGCCTGAAAAAGATGACTTCGGAAAGCATGAGGATCCAGACGGCAAAATCGGGTTCAAGCGTCACATTCGGCGCGGTCTTGAACTTGCATGCAAGCTTGGCAAGGAGGTGCAATTCCACCTTGACCAGATGAACGTGCCGACGGAACGCGGTACTGAGCGTCTCATCGAAACGCTCGAAGTACTCGATCAGCCCGTTGTAAAGAACGTAAGTGGACCAACGGTCTGGGTCATTCACATGATCTCGCCGTCGTCGTACGACGAGAGTCGCTTCGCGAGGCTCCTCGACGGGCTCGAGGAGTATCGCATTGGCGTGATCCCCATTCCGAGCGCAGGAGTGTCAATGCGCCAGCTTCGTTCCATTGAAGCTCCTACGCACAACTCTATCGCGCGAATTCCAGAGTTGATCAAGCGGAAGATACCGATCCGACTTGGCACCGACAACATCGCCGACGTCTTTGTTCCGCAAGGGGATGGCGACATGCTCACCGAGGTCAAGATTGGTGGCGTTGCGTTGCGCATGAACTCGCCATCGATTTGGGCGAAACTCGCGGCAGGTGTCATGCCGAATAACGTCGATATCAATGCGGTTGGTCGTATGCTCCACGAGGAGCGCAAGGCCAACATGGCCGTTGCGGCAAATGGTTGGAAGCCGGCTGTCGAGTAGACCGATTAAGTTCTTAGCGAAAAGCAGGCGGCCATCCAGTACGATGGCCGCCTAAACTGTTTCTGGACACGGTCAAAAACCGTGGTATAGTGTCCAAATCGTTACGGACATTGGAGGCTACAATGAATGTCGTAACAGTGATCTTCAATGGACTGGGGCTCGTTCTCGTGAACTGGTTGCTTGCGCTTGGCCTGGGGCTCCTCGTGGTCTTCCTGATGAACTACGCTGGGAAGACGTGGCTGTTCCCGTTCGTTGCCACGTGCATGATGGGAGCGATCGTGTCGATCAATACGCCACCGCGAGTCCCTGAGCAATACCTCGCGATCCTCGTGATGATGCTGGCAGTATTCATATTATTTTCGTGGGCTGGCAGCAGAGCGTGGTTCAAGCGAGAATAGAAACGGAAATCTCGACACCGGTTTGCGTTCCGGCCGAGTATACGGCACAGCGGATGTGCCGTACAAAAACGCGTGACTCTGCCGTCGCCCCACTGGAGAAGGGCGGCGTGCGTACCTCAAGTACCGCAGAGAATAGGGGCCGGCTGCAAGATGCCAGCCCCTCCTCATTTTCCACCCTGTTTGCAACTATTTTGATATGTGGTATAATCACGAAGTTGTAGAAGAGAGACAGGGAGTGCATGAAATGTCTCAGCAACTGCTCCTTCACGTGCATACCGTCAACGGCCTGATGTGGTTTCTCGCCGTCCTCGGCCTCCTTCTCGCCGCAGTAGCGGGCATGTGGCCCGAAAAGGACAAGGGCTTGCTCATGGCAATTGGCGTGTGGCTCGGCGGGATCGTCTTGAACGTCGCCGCCGGTAGCGCGTCGCTCACGCGTCCGCCGCTCTTCTTCACCGTCATCTTCGCGACGGTGATGATCGTCCTCGGCTATGCGCTCGGGCTTCTCCTCGGGCAGTTCCTGAAGAAGGCACTGCCCGAGTAAAGGAGAGCTGGCCAACGGCTGACAGAAGATCCCAATTCGCACAGACGCGGATTGGGACCTTTGCTTTTGCGGGCGCAGCGTACGGGTGCTAGGGTGGTCGCAGTGTCCAGAATGGGAGGTAACCATGATCATGGACCTGAGGCGCGCAACCGCCTACGCGCTCGTGACTGAGCCGCTCATCTTCCTGATCGCTCTCTTGGTGAACGTGCCCCTTGGATGGTCGCGACGCGCTGTGGAGCTTGTTATCGTGACCGGAGCACTGCTCATCTTCGGATATTTGCTCCTGCACTTCAGTGTCACGAACTGGCTTGTGAATGCCATGATCGGACTGTTCACGGCGTTCATCGGTCTACTCTTGGGCATGTGTTCGAAGACGTGGTTCGCCACGAAGTCAAAGAAACCAGAAACGCAAAAGTAGGAGAAAGTCATGTGGGACTTCGGACTGCTCTACGTTACGATTGGCATGTTCTACAAAGACGTGCTGAGCGACGCAGTGTATCTTGCTCTGATAAATCCGGTGCTTCTGTTTGCAATTCCTGTCGGGGTACTGGTCGGGTCTGCAATTCCTCGTACGGTGTTTACGTCGTGGGCGCTGTTCATCTTGTGGGGCTTGCTCATGCTATGGGCATCAGGGACAGCAACGCGCCCGGCTCGCGAAGTGGAAGCTGCTCTTCCGTTCGTCCACGCATTAATCGTACTTCTGGCGTATTCACACGGAGCGCTGATCGTGTGGCTCTGTCGTCCGCGAACAAACATTCCATTCTTCAGCGGACCGAAGTAACCGAGTGGTTGCAAAGAGTCAACCTCGCACGCAAGACTTGAAGTCCCGGACACGCTCGTGCCGGGACTTCTGCATTTTTTGATGTGTATTCGTGCGTCCACGCCCTCTTCGAGGGACTGAACATGCGCTTTGATGCAAAATCGCCAACCACCATCAAGGTGTCACCTTGATGGTATGCTTAGTGATGATGAATCGACAGCCTTTTGGCGAGGATGAATGGTATCACTGCTTTACGCGCGGAGTTGATAAACGTCGCACGTTTCAAAACACGTCCGATTATCGGCGCTTCATGCAGATTCTATACCTCGCAAATAGTGCTGAGTCCGTACATCGAAGCAACTTAGGAAAATCTCACGCAGCAATCTTTGAAAAGGAGCGTGGTAAACCACTGGTTTCAATTGCATCCTATTGCATAATGCCCAACCATTTTCACTTGATATTGCAAGAAGTGAACGAAGGTGGGGTGGCGCGATTTATGCAAAAGGTAGGCACTGCGTATGCAATGTATTTCAATATAAAGTATGAGCGCATCGGAAACCTATTTGTTAAGCCGTTTCGATCGAGACATATTGATTCAGAGGAATATCTTAGATATGTAATACAATACGTTCATTTGAATGCTGCAGAACTTTTCGAGTCGGACTGGAAAAGCGGGCAAATAGGAAACATAAAAAATCTTGAGCGACGCATTAAAGAATATGAATATACGAGCGCGGGGGATTACTACTCAAAAAAAGTAAGACCAGAGAGATCGATTCTTTCATCGGAGGCGATGGAGCTAGTGCTTGAGGATTTTCCACCTTTGCGCTCCATTATGGATGATGCTGCTGAGTACTATCGCACGCTTACTCTGTAGCACCACCATCAAGGTGACACCTTGATGGTGGTGTCTGATCTTGGCTTAGTAGAACGTGCTATTGAGCCAGCAGAATACTCTCGTGGTCTCGGAATGGACGGGGCGAAGTGGCAGAGTGTTGCTTTGTTACTTCCACGAGTGTGATTGACAGTTGATTAATTTAAAGGATAATAAAAAGAGCGCGGCATAGCCGCATGTCCAAGAAAGAAAGGCACGTGCGATGCTTGAGAATCTGATCGGAAGCTTCATATCCGTAGGACCAGTACTATCTCTTCGGATCAAGCTAGACGGCAAGGCCGGGGAACCGGTGCCTCAATGCGAATATCTTCGCTTTGAGGATGTAAATCGCGTCCCTGTGCTATTGGAGCATCGTCTGACGTACGCGAGGGCCGGGCGCGTGAGCATGATAACCCGATATGTGTACGTTTTCGAAACATATATTCCAGCGGGTTGGTTGCCGATATCTTTCGATTCTGTCCAAGAATCGTACGAGTTTATTGACCGTGACGATAAGCCGGACGTCGTGTACTTCAAGCAGCACTACTCTGTGCAACGCATGTTTGTGGGTACGGCGATGTGGGTATACAGATATAGGGAAAAGCTTGCCCATCGCTACGGCTGATGTTTGGTATCCAAGCCGAACTGCCTCAAGGTCGCATCGTTTTTTCGGTGCGGCCTTTGTGTTGCAATTTCTGACCATCAAGGTGTCACCTTGATGGTATGGGGTCGGGTTTTGGTTGATGTGTGAGATACTGGAGAGACTATGGAGCGACGACGAACCCCGGAAGTTCTTGTACGAAATATTGTTCTGCAAATTGTCAGTGAACATGCCTCAGGTATTACGGTGCCCGATCTTCAGAAGCGTCTCGCTGAACAACACGGACGAGATATAAATGCGAGCAGAATACGAAGCATGTTGGAGCGCCTCTCTGACAACAATTTAGTGTCTAAAACGAAAACGGGTCTGGCGGGTAAATCCAGTCCAACGGTAACGTACACGATCACACAAGAAGGCGTGAGCGCACTTTCAGACGGTGGGGCGAAACGCCACTATGGACAAATGAAGACACCGTTTGACGATGAATAATCCGCACAATTTTTAATTGCCACGTTTCAGTTTTTGTTTTGCAGCGTTGGTTTTTAGATGAACGAATGTGCATAACTTTTTTGTTTTGCAGAACCGCTTTCGCTATACACAGCCTTATGCACAGGCTATTCATACTGTTACGAACACGCTTATCCACTGTTTCGACATGATTTTTTCATGTTGACGTCATAAACGGGAGCGTAGCATCATGAGAGTGTCTTCACGGAGGGGAATTCGGACGCGGAGGCACGCCCCAATGGTGCACAACACCAACTTACAAGGGATTAGCAAAGCTCTCGATAGCGAAGGGCTGTTTTGCGTGTGCGATTTTTTCGCACCGCGACACAGCTCTTTGTCGTGAGCGTCCGCCAGGCGGCGGAGTCGGGCCAGACGGTCGATCCCGACAAGGAACTGATAAAAAGTAATTATAAAAAATTAGTAACTACAAAAAATATATGGCAATCACAAGCATGGGAAGAATTCTTGCAGGTTTGGCGATGATCGTGTTTGTCGGTGCGCTTGCGGCAGGTGCTACAGGTGCATTCTTTTCGGACACTGAAACATCGACAGGAAATACGTTTACGGCGGGTGCTTTGGATCTCAAAGTGGACTCCGAGGCGCATTACAACGGACTTGTGTGTACACTTGGGGACGATGAGGAATATACGTGGCAAGTTCCCGCAAGCGTGGTGGACGAAGAAGTAATCGGTGAGCTTGAAGCTCTCGATCATTTTGACCAGTCGTGCAATGGCACATGGGCGCAAACCGATCTTGGCGCAGAAAATATCTTCCTCGACTTCGACGATGTTAAACCAGGAGATGAAGGGGAAAACACAATTTCGCTTCACGTGTTGAACAACGATGCGTGGGGACGCTTCATTGTTGGGGACGTTGAAAGCCTCGACAACACATGCACGGAACCAGAAGGAGAGGCGGAAATGTTGAACCCGGATGGAAGCCCGAGCGCGAATCCGGGCTGTAGCGACGTTGGCGAACTCCATCAAAACATCACCTTCTCCGCGTGGCTTGATCAGGGAACGACACCAGGATTCCAGTGCAATGGAGTCGCGGGGTGTCAGCTTGATCCAGAAGAGGGGGATAACGTCTGGCAAGGGCAAGAATTGGAGCCCGTTGTAATCCAGCCAGGAACGGTGAATCTCGCAACGACAACGTACGACATCTGGCCGGCTTTGGCGGCGGTTCGTGCAAGTACGCTTGCATGTGCGGCAGCAGCAGTCAATGGCAATACGAACTATGGTACATGCCACGGACTTGCAGTTGATGGTCGCATGGTCGGTTCGGCAACCTATTACTTCGGACTCGAATGGAGCGTTCCCGACACTGTTGGCAACGAAGCACAGACGGACTCGCTTAACGCGACTCTGGAATTCCAAGTTGAACAGCATCGAAACAACCCGACGCCGTTCACTCCATAGTTCTATCTAGCCTTACACAAGCGGAAGTAATTCCGCTTGTGGGGGCTGTATGGAACTCCGCCTTCGACGGACAACACAGCGGTCATTACTAACAACTTTTTATCAGAATTACTGACAAACAGAACGATATGCAAAGAATATTACTGGGCTTGATACTGATGGTAGGGGCAGGAGGCGCACTTGCCGTTGGCGGCACGAGCGCATTTTTCTCCGATACGGAAACGTCGACGGGCAACACCTTTACCGCCGGCTCGATCGACTTGTTGATTGACAATGAAAGTTATTACAACGGGGTTTTTAATCAGGCAACATCGTGGGAAATGACCAATCTAACGGATCAGAAGTTTTTTGACTTTGATGATCTGAAGCCGGGCGACTATGGCGAAGATACGATTTCAATTCATGTGGATACCAATGATGCGTGGCTCTGTGCGGATGTGACGCTCACATCGAACGACGAAAATGGTTGTAACGAACCAGAAGGGTTCGTCGATCAGACCTGCGACGCGCCCGGTCCTGACCAAGGCGAGCTTGCGGATTTGGTGAACTTTGTGTGGTGGGCAGACGACGGCGATAATGTTCTTGAGAATGACGAAGTGCCTATTCATTCGATTGGGCCAATCGGCGCGCTCACCCTCAATCAACCATTTCCACTTACGCTTGCAGATTCAGTGATGAATATTTGGACGGGTTTGCCGGGGCCTGTTGCCGGCGACACGACGCACTACATTGGAAAGGCATGGTGCTTCGGAACGCTCACACTCGCTCCACTTGAACAGGATGATCTTGGTGCCGACAGTCCGCGAACGCCCGCAAATTCAACCGGTGGGATCTCGTGCGACGGCTCGCAACTTGGTAATGAATCTCAAACGGATTCTCTGACCGCTGATATCTCGTTTGAAGCAGTACAAGCCCGCCATAACGATTCGTTCCAGTGCGAAATTCCTGAAGAGACATTTGAGGCGTGCTCAAATCCAACACTCGCATACGCGGACAACGTCGTATCGTCGAGCCAGGGTGTGAGAAAGAATGGAACACCGGTCTTGGCGAATCGCAGCATTCCCGCGTCAGTTCTTGGCGCACCGCAGTCCTCTGGACTCCCGTCTGATCCAGCGGTGCCAGCGGGAAGCTTCTTCTCACTCGGATTTAAAAACGGTGGAGCATCGGATGGAGGGTCAATTGTCGTAGAGTTTACCGACAACGTGATTGTTGACGGCCCCGGCAATGACTTGCAGGTATGGGAGGTTACTGGTGGCGTCTATCCAGATGAATTCGTAAAAATCGAAGTGTCACAGGATGGAGTTCTGTGGTTCGAAGTAGCGGCAAGCCTTTCGCGCGATGCTCAAGCGGACATTGCTTCGTCAGGTCTTGCGTGGGCGAAGTTCGTTCGCCTGACCGATGTTACGCCTATCGGCGCATTTGAGGCGGAAGCAGACGCATATGATCTCGATGCATTCAGTGCACTGAATTGTGGCGTTCCATCCAATGGTAATGGTCCGAACAGTCAGTAGTTCTTGAACCAAACGTATGACGCCTCAAATCGTAGGGAACCTGGGCGTGAGAATGGCCGTTGTTTTCATTCTTCTCGCCGTCGTTGGTCTCGCCGCGCTGATGCGCGGCGAGGTTGCGGGCTATACGTTTGCGATGCAAAACGGCTTCAATCTCCGCATCGATAGCCACGCCACGTATAACGGCGTAGTACAGCCTGGCTCAACCTGGGAGCTCAAAAATCTCGTCCCCGGCGTTGATAAATTCTTTAATCTCACCAACTTGCTTCCGGGGGACAGGGGGGAAACGACTATTAGTTTCCATGTCAACAAGAATGCGTGGATCTGTCTCGATTTTGAAAACCTTCAGCAGCAGGAAAATGGGCGCAATGAACCGGAATTAGCATCAGACGCGAGTGGTGGTGCATCGCAAGGCGAGCTTGCGGCATACACGGAGTTCTTCGCATGGTATGACGACGGTGACGGTACGTTTGAAATCGGTGAGTTGCCGATCTTTGGCACATCAACGCCGCAGTCTGCGTTGCATCTCTTCAATAACACGACCTATGCGCTTGCCGACGCGGTTGCAGGTACACCGTTTCTTGCTAACCAGACGCGGCACGTGGGTATCACCTGGTGCGTGGGAAACCTGACAGTAAATACAGCTACAGCATCCATAACATGCGATGGGCAGGTGCCTGACAATGTTGTACAAACTGACAGCTTTTCAGTCGACATTGGCTTTCGCGCCGCTACAACCGACAACAAGAAGTTCACTTGCAAGAAGAAGGGTAATTCATGTACTTGGGGAGGGTGTAACACTGGCAAGTGCAAGGTGACAGTCAACATCGACAATAACGGCACGATCATCAGCAACACGAATTCAAACTCAAACACTGGCGGCAACAGCGCTGGTGGCTCGCAGGGTGGGACCGGCGGCGCGGGCACTGGCGGAAACGGCGGCTCAGGTCAAAACGGCGGGAGTGGTGGAAATGGAAACGGCGGAAACGGCGGAGCAGGCGGACAAGGTGGGACTGTCGTGACCGGAAATGCGACGAGTACTGCAACCTCGACAAATATTCTCAATCGCGTCCGTGAATTGATCAGACGATGATATGAAATTTATTTCTACAGCGGTCTATACACTTTTCATCGTGATACTACTCGCGGTTGCGGGACTCTTTCTCGCATCGATGTTGCCGATTCCGGGAAATATAGAAGTAAAGATTGTTAAGTCGGGTTCTATGGAGCCGACAATCCCGACCGGCTCGCTCGTGGTGGTAAAACCTGAGACACTCTACGGCATTGGCAACGTGATCACGTTTGGTGCGGACACTAAGACTGAGATTCCTACGACACACCGCATTATCGAATCGCGTTTGGAAAACGGACAAACCGTCTATACGACTAAGGGTGATGCCAACGAAGAAGCTGATCCGCAAGCAGTATCTTCGCGTGAGGTAATAGGCAGGGTTGTACTTTCCATTCCGTATGCAGGTTTTATCTTAGACTTTGCACGGCAGCCCATTGGTTTTGCGCTCCTTATCGGCGTACCGGCAGCACTGATCATTTTTGAAGAAGCGTTCGCGATCTATCGCGAGGTGCGAAAGGTTATGAGACGTTCGCGGCGTGGCGGTGACGAGGATGAGCAGAGTGGCGGGGGGATGCAATACGAGCAGCCACGCCTTGTGTATGCGCGGAAGCGCACGATGGACGAAATCTTTGTCCCGATGCATTTGGTGGTTGAAGCGAGCGCCGCGCGTGTTCGCGAATATAAAGACCGGTACTTGATGGCATCGTTTGCCTGTTTGTTTTGTGTCTCGGTTGCGTTTTCTGGTGCGATTGCGGAGAAGACGGTTGCATATCAAAACGACATCGAGACTGCCATCGGAAACTTTTTGAGCGCAGGTGTGTGGGGGATTGTGCAGGTAGAAGCTCAGACATTTTCATTATTTGCAGAGTTGTCTGAGGACGAAGGTGCCGTGCTTGGTGCAAACGACGAAGAACCTGAAGATCAAGTGTCAGAAGAACCAACCGAGCCGGAAGAAACAGAGATTGGTGAGGCGTCAGGTGACTCGATTGTGGAAGATGCTGGGTCTGAACCAGAACCGCAGCTTCCAGTAGAAAGCGAAGATTCTCTCGCAGGACAGGCTGAACCAGCACCAGAATCTCCTGTAGAGCAGACACAGGAACCAGCTTCCGAGCCGCCACCTACAGAATCCACACCTACGCCGAGCGAAGACCAACCAGCGGCTGAATAGTGCTATAGCGTCGTGGTCCGTGCCGCATCGTTGGAAACCCCGCACCCCAACGTGGCATTGGGCGCCTCCCAGTGGCCGAGCTCCCGCCGAGTTCGGCCACTTTTTTGCTTGCGCGACGGACACGTGTTGATACTCTTAGGTTTACGCAACATGCTACGTGCTAACCGTTGGTGGCGTGGTGCGAAACTGAGAGGATCCCTATCCGCTCAGCTGCGTCCTTGGCCGGGTCCCTCGCGACCCGGTCTTTTTGTTGACGTTACTGAACGCACGTGAGAATCTGCCGAAAGACGGCACGACCGTTGGTAACATCGAAAGGTACCGCACATGGCCAAAAGGAAATCGTCGAGAGGCGCCCGCCTTCCGTTTGTGGAGGAACTCGAAGTGTTGCTTGCGGATACAACCACAGTTCTCCACGAACCTCTCCTTGAACTGAATTCATCTTTCCATGTTGTGATTGGAGATGCGGCGTACCGCATTCAGCACTTAGAGTACGTGCGCTTCCGACAAGAGCTGGAACGTAGAGCCATGAAGGAGGCGCTCGACGAGGCGCAAGTGTCACTCGATCACGTGCAGAATGCGCTGCCGAAAGATGCAACGAATAAGGAGATAGTCGAAATGATTCGTTCGTCTGAGTGGACTCGGCGTGCAGAATCCGTTGATATGCGCCGTGCGTGCCACGAGCGACTTTCGTCGCTTGAGGCTGCGATTGGAGCGGTGCTCCAGTACACGATCGGGTGTGAGTTCCCGCGCTATCGGATGGAAACATTTGTCGTCGCCAAGGGATGGAAGATCGCGTTTCTCAAAAAGAATAACGCAAAGAGCGAAATCCCGAGGCTACCGGATGTCTTCCCGTTTGGTCCGCGGAATCCTGGGTACTATTTTCCGAGGCCTGCGTTTCCTACGTCACCTGATGGTCAGCATTAAGATGTGCTGAAGCCTCAGATGCTCCTGAAAAGGCCGCTAGTGCGGCCTTTTTTGTGCACAGCCACGCTTGCTGGAATGTGTCAAATATGGTATACTGCTAAGAGGTCAGCTCTAGAGGGACTGATCAGCAATTGGCACATGGGAGAAAACCAGTGAAGCCAAGGACGAACGTAATCTGGGGCTTCGTGGCGCTCGGCGTCGCGATGCTTATCGGAGTCGCAGACGCTCGTGCCAACGAGGCCATGACCACCAAGCAGTGGTACAGCTTCGGCGTGTCGCCGCGAGCCTGGGTCCACACGGACCACGGCTACGGGATGGAAGTCGGCGCTCTTGAATGCGGCTCACTCGCTGTGGGCCACATCCAGCGGGGCGACCAGCTCGTGAACATCGACATCCTCGACAAGGACAAGAAGAAGCTCGACGTGATCTACCTCGCCAATGTGACGATGCAGAGGGAGCCCCGCGTCGCCGTCTTCGACGTCGTCCGGGGAAATCGGGTGATCCACAAAAGCCTGATCCTGATGAACGCTCGCTCGATCGGCGAGACAAGATGCTGAAGGCCTTCGCGGCCTTCGGTGAGAAAGGGCCTTCCGCCTTCAGCGGTTGGCCCTTTTCGTTTGTGAGTTTGGGTGTATAACAAGAGCAGTTCAGCTTGAAGGTGAGGGACACCATGAACAAGGTAAACTGGACGCTCGCAGCGCTCATTGTGTGCACAGGCCTCGTAGACATTAGTAAGCGTCTCGAGAATCCGGAACGCGAATCGGCGCGACAAACGTATGGTTTCGGTGTTGTCGCAAAGAAAACCCGGACAATCAACGCGCAGGAATCATCGAAGTGGATTATGTCGATTGTCGTGGAGCGGCGGCAATTGCGGGCTTGAAGCGCGGCGACGTCATCTTCCATTTCGAGGTCCGCGATGACAACGACGAAGTTGTGCGCGGCATTTCGGTGGATCAGTCGCTCATCGCCGCGCGGTCAGTGACGGCCCACGTCACCGCATTTCGACAGCGTGGACGTGGTACTGCTCGAATCGATGTACCACTGAAATTGATGCCGCTCACAGGTGAGCACTGTTGAGAGGCGCATGTTCCAAAACGTACGAGAAGGGCTCTCTCCGGGCCCTTTTCCTATGGCAGACATTTTGTGGTATAGCTAGGCATAGAACAGGCACGGGCACCTGTTGATGAAGTATCACTTGCCCCGAAGGAGAGTGTAGATGTCCCATGATCTTAATGCTGCCGTAGTTGCAATGCAGCGAACATTCGAGTTCGCCGAGAACGCGTTCAAGGGGGAGCTCCAGAGCGCTTTGAGTCAACCATCTAAGCACCGTGGTTTTGTGTATACGCTGCGTCACGGCTCACCCGATTTCTTCTGTCAGCGTTCACACGTGATCGGTGAGCTGGTGGGCGGAAACCTGTACATGCAGCGCAAAGCAACGGTCGACATGATTGAACACACGCTTGTCGCTGGTTTCGCGACCAGCTTGATGTGCAGTACTCATTGGGCTGGCGCCTATGTTGCAGCGCCGTGGTGCGGTGCGATAACGGGGCTGAGCGACTTCGATAACCACTGTCTTGCGATTGCGCTGGGTTCGGCGACCGGCAGAGGATACTTCGGCAGCGACGGGAGCGACCGGCTGGAGATGTACGTCGGTGAGGAGCATATGAGCCGATATAAGCGCGTCCTCGACGCGCTACCGGTATTCGGGGGGGAAGGCACCGAGACCGATGAGAGTCTTGAGTTCCTGAACGCCTGAGCCTGTCCATTCAGGTCCACGAAGGTCTGCCGCGGAGTGGCAGACCTTCTGTTTTTGACATGGTCCCGCTTGTGTTGACACGGAGCGTTTTTCCTTTTTTAGACACGATTTTATCCCCAGAATACATAGGAATTGTGGGCGCGTGGGGTATAGTGGCGTATACTCAATTGTAGTGGGTGAAAGTGGGATGGAATCCCACTTGCAAGGCCGGAGGAGCTTGGCTCCGAGGCATGGGGAAAAGTTTTTCTAGCAAGAAAAAACTTTTGGCAAAGTGGTAAATCTTTCACTACCCAACACAATTGTGTCCAACAATTTCAATCTACTTGTATGCTGATTGGCGAATACGAACATCTGCTTGATGAAAAAAATCGCGTCTCCTTACCGAGGTCGTTCCGTACGGGCCTCGGTAAGAAGATCGTGATCACGCGAGGCCTTGATAACTGTCTCTTCATCTATTCCAAAGCAAGCTGGGAAAACGTCATGCGAAAACTGAACGAACTATCTTTTGCGCAAGCAGACAAACGTGGCTTCTCGCGGTTCATCCTCTCGGGTGCTGCGGAAGTAACAGTCGATGGCGTAGGTAGAATCTTGATTCCCGAGCACCAAAGGCAGTTTGCAAAGCTCGGAAAAGAAATCGTATTTGCCGGTGTATCAGATCGGGTCGAAATCTGGGGCGCAGGTGCATGGAAGGCCTATAAGGAGAAAATCGAATCCCAGGCCGAAACCATGGCAGAAACACTTGGACACATCGGGGCACTCTAGTAGCCTCGGATTGCTGGGGGATTTGCATATCGTCATGCGCACGCGACGTCAACAATCCTCCAGCGATCCGATGCCGCTCAGTGAGAGGCATCGACCAGTTCTTTTACACGAAGTTTCAGAATTGCTTGCTATTCAACCGGATGACACTGTTGTCGACGCGACGCTTGGCGGCGCGGGACACGCGGAGCACATGGTTGAAAAGCTTGGAGAGAAAGGAATCTTTCTCGGCATTGATGCAGATAGCGCCGCGATTGAACGTGCACGCGAGAAACTTGCGGCTAGCAAGGCGCGCGTCATCCTTGAGCAAGGGAATTTCAGGAATGTAGGATCGTATTTAGGGAAGCATATGATCCAATCTGTGGATAAAGCACTCTTTGATTTGGGATGGAGTTCATACCAACTCAAAAGTGGCCGCGGATTCTCATTTCTTGCAGATGAACCGCTCGTGATGACATACGCAGATACTGGCGCAACACTCACGGCAGAAACGATAGTCAACACGTGGGGCGAAGAGAGTATTGCCGACATCCTGTACGGATGGGGAGATGAGCGATACTCGCGACGCATTGCACGAGCGATCGTAGATGTGAGAGCGAACCACGCGATCCGCACGTCGAAAGAGTTGGCGAGCATCGTCGCACAGGCGGTGCCACCGGTATATCGACGCGGAAAAACGCATCCTGCCACCAAGACATTCCAAGCACTACGGATTGCCGTCAACGATGAATTCGGCGCTTTGAAAGAGAGCGTTGATTCACTCTGGCAGCATATAGCACCGCACGGGCGAATCGCTATCATCACATTCCACTCGACGGAGGATCGAGAGGTTAAACAGATGTTCCGCGAACTCGCCGCAACAGGGGGAACCCTGGTTACGCGAAAGCCGCTTGTGCCGACGCGTGAAGAGGTGCTTCAAAATCCGAGAGCCCGTAGCAGCAAACTTCGTTGTATTGAAAAGAACTGAGGTGTATCTAAAGGCGTCGCCTTTAGATATGTCAGATGTGTCCGAGGTGTCACCTCGGACAGAAGAGAGTCGTTCGTCTAATACGTTCTTTGCTCATGTACCGTAAAGATAATCAGATTTTCATAAAAGTTGAGGCATACTCGGGTGAACACCATATGCTTCGCATGCTTGCAGGATTCCTCGGCATCTGTGTCCTTGCGTATGCCTATTTTGTTGGCGTTTCGATCATGAATGTGATCGCGCATAAGGAAGCTATAACAGAGAGCGAACGGATAAACCGATCTGTAAGTGTATTGGAGCAAGAATATTTCAAACTTTCAAATACCATGACGCCTGCTCTAGGCGCACGTGTCGGGTTAGTGCCGACATCAGACACAACATACGTGCGTCGACCGGGTGCGGTCGGATACGTGAGTGCCGGGAACGTCCAATAAAAACGGGTTTTCCGTCGATCCCCGAAGCAGAGCTTCGGGGCATTCTCGCCGTCCAACGAGTAATGAGTGTTTTGCAGTGTACAATTCTCCTCTATGAGAGCCCGATTCGTACTGCGCGTACGCATTCTTATGGCGCTTGCCGTGCTCGCAGCGGCTTTGTTGTTTGTACGGCTCTATTTCATACAAATCATCCATGGCGACGAGTATCGTGATGCCGCTGCAGGGCAGTATGTTGAAAACGCTGCCGATACGCCGGATCGCGGAGACATTTTCTTTACACGAGCAAATGGTGAGCGTGTCGCGGCAGCAGTGATGCAGGGTGGCTGGCGACTGGCAATTAATCCGCATGACATTGGAGATTCGGAAAGCGTCCTTGCGCAACTTGCAAGCGCTATTGAGATAGACGAGCAGCGTTTCCGTTCGAGTGCAGCAAAAAAGGAAGATCCGTACGAAGAAGTTGCGTTCCGAATTACTGACGCCGAGGCAGATGTGATTCGAGCACTTAAGCTGCCCGGTGTGCAATTGGTGCGCGATGAATGGCGATTCTACCCGGCTGGAGAACTTGCGGCACATGCAATTGGATTTGTGGCATATAAGGGCGACACGAAGGCGGGCGTGTACGGGCTTGAGCGGTACTGGGAAGATACGCTCACGCGCAATACCGGAGGTTTATATATAAATCCGTTTGCTGAAATCTTTACGAATCTTGGCGCGATTATTTCGAGTGACCCGGGGCGTCACGACGGCAGCATTATTACGTCGCTCGAGCCGGCAGTTACTGAGCAGCTTGAAAAAGAGTTGGATGTGATCATGGAGAAATATTCGCCGCGCCAGGCTGGTGGCGTTGTGATGGATCCAAAAACAGGTGAGATCATCGCACTGTCGCGTCGTCCTGCGTTCAATCCGAATACGTACAACGTTGTCGAGGATCAAAGTGTATTCCAAAATCCCGTTGTCGAGAGTGTGTTCGAAATGGGTTCCATCATCAAGCCGCTGACGGTTGCCGCAGCAATTGATGCGGGGGCGATAACCCCAAAGACACAGTATGACGACAAAGGCTTCGTCAAACTCTCCGGTGAGACTATCCGCAACTTCGACGGCAAGGCACGCGGCCGCGTCGACATGCAAGAAGTACTCTCTCAATCACTCAATGTCGGCATCGCGTTTATCGTGGGACGGGTAGGGAACACGCGGTTGGGCGAATACTTCGAGTCGTTTAAGCTTGGCGAAGAAACAGGGATTGATCTACCGGGCGAAGTGGCCGGCAGGCTCGGTGCAATTCAAGACGGTTACGATGTTGACTACGCTTCTGCTGGGTTCGGCCAAGGCATCGCGATGACGCCGATTGCGACCATTCGTGCTCTTTCCATTCTCGCAAATCAAGGCAAGTTGCCAGAGCCGCACGTCGTTCGGGCTATTCGGTACGAAAGCGGCGTTGAACGCAATCTGTCGCAGGCAACGCAGCAACAGGTAATAAAGCCAGAAACTGCAGCAACAGTTACCACCATGCTGGTGAATGTATATGACGACGCGCTATTGCAGGGAGAGTTGAAGATGGAACACTATTCAATCGCAGCAAAGACAGGTACTGCACAGATGGCGAATTCGAACGGAGGCGGATACTACGACGATCGCTACCTCCACTCATTTTTTGGCTATTTCCCTGCGCACGATCCAAAATTTATCGTGCTTTTGTATGCGGTCGAACCAGTGGGAGAGCAGTATGCATCTCGGACGCTTTCGCATCCGTTCTACAACCTCGCGAAGTTTCTTATCAACTACCACTCGATTCCTCCGGATCGATAATATTCAATAATCAATAGCCAATATCCAAACAATAATTAATATTAAATGGACACAAAACTCGCAAAGCCAGAACGGCTAGAGCAAAGAACAGTACGTTTTGCACTCGATGTTCGTGCTTTTGTACGTGCGTTGCCGCGCAGCGTCATAAGTATTGAAGATGGGAAACAGCTCGTTCGGTCTTCGGGTTCGGTTGGAGCAAACTATATTGAGGCTTGCGAGTCATTGGGTAAGAAAGACTTTCTCCTACGTATAAAAATATCACGTAAAGAGGCTCGTGAATCAAGATTTTGGCTGCAAATGTTCGAGAATCTCACAGAGACCTTAAATAAAGAACGACACAGGCTGATACAAGAGTCAACAGAGTTACTTAAGATATTCAGTGCTATTCTGAATCGCGTGTAGTGTTTAGATATTGAGCATTTGGCATTGTTTGATTATTGAATTTTGACTATTGATTATTACTGCTTATGCGATCTCTATTGAAGTCTGTGGTTGTTTCTATTTTGATCTGGGAGGCGAAGTTGGTACTCAAAAAACATACGCCGAAAATCGTGGCTATTACCGGATCAGCAGGCAAGACAACGACCAAAGACGCCATTTTTGCTGCGATTTCGCCGGGTCGCTTTGTTCGCAAGTCACAAAAGAGTATGAATAGTGAGATTGGTGTGCCGCTCACCATCCTCGGGCTTGAAAATGCATGGGGATCTTTGTTTGGCTGGGTTACCAATATTGTCCGTGGGTTGTGGCTTGTTCTCTCACCAGAAAAATATCCTGACTGGCTTGTCCTGGAAGTGGGAGCCGACCGACCGGGGGACATTCGAATGATAGCTAAATGGTTGCGGCCTGACATTGCTGTCATTACATCTATCCCTGATATTCCTGTACACGTTGAGTATTTCAATTCTCCGCAATCGCTCGCACGTGAGAAAAAGTATTTGGCCGAGTACTTGAAGCCGGAGGGAAAGCTCATCATCAATGGTGATGATGTGCACACAAAAGCGATTCTTGCTGAGTTCAAAGATGTCGCACTTTCATATGGCTTTGGTGGGCAAAACGATCTTGATGCAGACGAGGAAGCGGTTTTGTACGAGGAATCCTCTCCGGCGGAGCCGACCAAGCGCCGTGCCGCGTTTATGCCGCCCGTCGGGATGCGCTTTGTAGCCAAACGCGGAGATTTGTATGCAAAAGAGATCAAAATATATGGTGCTCTCGGTAAACCACGCATTTACTCCGCGCTTGCTGCGCTTGCGGTGACGGAAGTCATCGAAGGAGATATTGATGCAGCGATTAGCGCACTTGGTACATGGCAGCCACCGCCTGGACGTATGCGCATACTACCGGGAATTAAGGGATCGGTGATTATCGATGATACGTATAACTCATCGCCGGTTGCTGCGATTTCAGCACTCGAAACACTCAAATTAATCAAATCTGCGAAGCGTCGCATTGCTGTCTTGGGCGATATGATGGAGCTCGGTCGTTTTTCAAAAGAAGCACACAGCCACGTTGGCGAGAAAGCGGCAAAGTGCGCGCATCAATTAGTAACGGTCGGCTTGCGTGCCAAAGCAATTGCCGCCACCGCTCTCGAAAAGGGAATGAAGGAAGAATGCATTCGGCAATATGAACTCGGGGAATCTGAGCGTGCAGGGAAGGAGCTGGAGGCGGAGTTGAAAGAGGGCGTCGTTGTTTTGATCAAGGGCTCGCAGAGTATGCGCATGGAAAAGACAGTGCTTGAGATCATGAATGATCCCCTCAATGCTCCCGAACTCCTCGTCCGCCAAGAAGCGGAGTGGTTAGAGCGGTAGTATGGAAAATCTGCAATACGCCTATCTTATTGGAGACATACTACTTGGCATGTTATGGCTTGGTTTTCTATTGATAAGACGAGATCTTTTTAAAGAAATGATTCTAGTAGGTACGATTATGGGAGTAATTGCAGTGATAGTTGCTCCGCTTTTTTATGATTATTGGAAACCGATATACATTCATTCTTGGGCTATCGAGGAGTTCTTTTTGGTTTCTTTGCCGCAGGAATCGCGAGTGTCTTATATGAAGTGTTACTTGGAAAACATTTTTCAAAACGTTCTGATCGACGCCATCATTGGCCGCTTATTTGTCTTTCGTCGGGACTGCTTTTTACACTAATATTTATTCATACCCTATCTATTGGCATACTTTCTATCTATTCTTCAGCATTTCTCCTTATACTTGCAGGAAGTACCGCTCTATTTTTTAGGCACGATTTGGTGGCAGATGCACTCGTGAGTGGCATCACGTTTGCCTCATTGTCGGCTTTTGGTTTTGTAATTTACACCATTTTGTTTCCAACAGTTGTCGAAGCATGGTGGAACACGGGTGAACTATTAGTTATTCCTTTTGTGAAATATCCCGCGGAGGAAATTATGTGGGCATTCGCATTTGGTTTTGCTGCCGGACCAATGTATGAATTTTTAGCAGGAAAAAAGTTTTAAAATAGCAATTGATATGGGCGAACGATTTTCAAAAGGGTTGGCTGCAGCGCGTGAAGCGAGAAACGCGAACGCACTGGAAAAGTTGCGCGAGCGGAGCAAGAAGATAAGTGCGGGAAGAGTAGGGAAGCGTGTGGGAGAGCGCCTTGCAAAACAAAAACGGATTGTTGAGGAGCGTATCGCGAAGGGGAAAGAACTTAAGCTCGCTCCCGGTGGTCGAATTGCGTTTAAGGGTAAAGAGTACAATTTTGAACGACATATGCCAAAAAGTGGATTAATCCGCTGCTGGCACATCATGCCCAACAATTCCAAATATTTCCGCGAATTGGATCCTCGTTTAGTGACCGTGGTGAGTCGAGCCCCTTAGAGCAAACAACAGTTATCTGCTTGGAATCGAACCCAATCTACTTTATACTCGCCGCTAAGGCCTCATCGTCTAGCGGCTAGGACATATCCTTCTCAAGGATAGAACCGGGGTTCGATTCCCCGTGAGGTCAAAAAATTACAGAGTCCGACACGCAGTGTCGGGCGACAATAATTTTAAGATCTCACGGGGAATCGAAAGACGGAGGCGGTCTACAGACAAGCTTGTCTGTCGCCGAGTCGGGGTCGCGGAAATTTCTGAGCGTCGGCGAAGAAATTATCTGTGACCGATTCCCCGTGAGGACACAAAAATGAACCACTCTGCACTGGAAGTGTAGAGTATCGGACAGCCAAGCGTTGGACTCGGGTGGTTCGGATAGAATCCGAACTTCTCAATTGAGAAGGATGAAGGTTGTCCAGCTAGAAAAAAAGACACTTGAATCCTTGATTTTGCTACAATCAATACATGGCCGAATTGAAAACAAAAAAGACTACTGCTAGCGTGGCAGCATTCGTTGATGGTGTTGAAAACGAACAGCGTCGCGCCGATGCAAAGCAGCTTCTGAAACTATTCAAGGAAGTGACTGGTATGAAGCCAGCCATGTGGGGTGAGATGGGGGTGGGGGCCCATCGCAAGGGCGCAGGAGCGTCGGCGACGAGCCGGGGCCGCGCAAAGTCGCAGCAGCGAATTATGCGTGGTCCGACGATTATTGGCTACGGCGTGTACCACTACAAGTCCGAGCGATCCTCGCAAGAAGGTGACTGGCCGAGAGCTGGCTTCTCTCCGCGCAAAGCAAGTCTCACGATCTATATCATGCCTGGCTTTACGAAATACGCGCCACTTCTAAAAAAGCTCGGTAAACATACGACAAGCAAGTCGTGTTTGTATATCAACAAACTCTCGGACATCGACATGCCAACACTGCGGACGATCATCAAAGAAACGTGGAGTGAAATGAATCGACGGTATCCGGCGAAGTAGCTACCTAAGAAAACGCTGACGTTTTCTTTATGTGAACGTTTCTTTTCGCGCCTATGCATTCTACTAATGCTGGAGACCAATTACCCGAATTACTTGTTTCCGGACAGCTGATTGCCTAGCGCAAGAACATTTCCGGTCAATGTGTGAATGGTAACTTTGATATTCCAGCTTGGTTCAGCTTCCTGTGCAAGAGCATCATCAGCAGCCTGTACGGCCTTCATATAGGCGTCGATAATCTGTGGAAAATTTCCTTGCTTATCGACGGGAACCAGTTTTAACGCTGCTTCAAGCTCAGTAAGTACTGTGTGTATACCCTGGATCATCTGGTGCATCTCTTCTCTGGACAATCGCTGAATCCTGTCATTTTGCTGCTGTCTCTGCGCAATTTTTTCTGTGGTCTCTCCCATATTTGGTGCTGCACTATTGTAATATCTATATTGTGGCATCTCAGATGCAAAACACAAGTGGCTTTTCACGCTGCCAAAAAACAAATCGCTGCTGCCCGAGTTTGGGTAGCAGCGATGTGAAAGTTTGAAGGTTTGCAAGCGTCTTTGCGCCTGCTACCGGCTCGGCACGTACTGGAGAATCTTGTCCTTGAGTGCCTTCAGCTTTTCGTTCGAAGCGAAAAAGAGATCCACGACCGTATCAGTAGAATGCTTCACGAGCGACGTGTTGAGGACGACAAGTACAACCTCGTCACTCACAATCTCGAGCCGCCACGAATCGGTCGCGTAGCCGCCCTGCGCCATTTTCACTACATCTTTCTGCAACTCAGCAGTGACCTGCTTCACTTCGTTCGGTACGAACCAGGTGGCAATGCGGCGCACCATGCCGGCTTTGACATCTTCCTTCAGTTCACCGTGCTTCGTGAGTGCGATTCGGGCACCTTCTTTTTGCGTAAGCGCGATGCTTCCAAGAGAAAGCGGAACGACCTGCGCGAGCGCAAGCGAAATGGTTCCCTCTTTGACCGAAGTTGGGATCGCTTTGATTGCTATCCCCGCCAAAAAGGGTATAGGAGCGAGTATCGCTTCCAGCACGGCTTTCGTGAGAGCGGCGTCAGGCGTATACGTTTTCATGACGTTTATCTCCAATGGAACCAAGAAAAACAATACAATGAGTTATGGATCGACACAAGAGTTTTCGTCCGTTGGCAGATTCAGCGTGAATGGGGCACAATAGAACGATATGAAGGAAAACGAAAAAACCTTGCAGCGTGTCTACAAAATACCTGTGGCGAGCGTATACCCTATGTATGTCACGAAGGTAGAAAAGAAAGGAAGAACCAAGAAAGAACTCGACGAGGTGATCAAATGGCTTACTGGATACACCGACGTGAAATTAAAAAAACATCTGGACAAAAAGACCGACTTTAAGACGTTCTTTGTAGAAGCTCCGCGGCTCAATCCGTCACGCACATTAATAACAGGCATGATTTGCGGTGTTCGCGTAGAAGAGATAAAGGATCCGATTATGCGAGAGATTCGCTACTTGGATAAAGTGGTAGATGAGCTGGCAAAAGGGCGGGCGATGGAAAAAATTTTGCGAAAAGAGAACGGTCCGACCACGTGAGTCGGACCGATCTTGTTACTGCGCGCTGGGGTGCTACCCCGCTCTGTCGTACAGCTTCTGAATCCAGACGAGATCCTGCGTTGTGACCCCACCTTCGCCACTGAGCGGAAATGCGCGCGGAAGCTCACGAGAAATAGGCTGCGTGCTCGCGTTTCGTCGCCGCACCGCAAACTGTGAGACAGGTTGCGTTGCCGGAACCGGTTCGACTTCTGGAGGTGGAGTGGCCAAACGGTCTCCAAGCGTCAAACTCCAGTGCAGACCCATTGAATGCGAAATGCTCGACATCGTATTGGTGTTTCGTATGTCGAGCTCCATCATTACCTCCTTCCGGCTCTTGCCCTCGAGGTAGAGTTGTCGAATGAGGCGATTTCTCTCGTACGTCGTCAGAGGCATGGTAGCCCTCCTCACTAGCTGACCTGCTGGAACCGTAGCATATGTCGTGAATGTTGCATAAAGTGTATTACCATAGAGACCATGCTCTACAAAGATTTTCTCAAACAACTTGATGGATGTCCGTTTTGTGCGGGACACAACAAGATATTGCGAGAACAGGGTGGCTGCTATCTGACGTACGCACTCGCGCCGTATCATAAGCATCATTTGCTCATCGTACCTAGGGCGCATCGCGCGTCACTGCAAGAGCTGACAACTGAAGAAAAGGAGAGTGTGGCGGCATTGCAGGAGGTCGGTCTTCAGTCCCTCAAAAAGTTAGGCTATACGAGTATCACGCTTTTGGTGCGAGAAGGTGAGAGCGGGAACAAGAGCATAGAACATGTGCATTTTCACATCGTGCCGAAAATAAAGATTGGCGATATAGATCATTATGGTGCGGAGCGAAGAATACTTGAAGAGGACGAAATTGATACGCTTATGAGGGAAGTATTCTCAGTGATGCCAAGAGCTACAGAGTCCACGCGCGAATAACCACGACGTCATTTACCGAGTATGAAAATCACACTGTGTGGAAGCTACGCATTTCAGGAAGATATGGAGCAAATCGCAAAGCGATTGATCGATCGTGGTCACGAGGTGCAGCTTCCTGAATTACCGACGGAGTCGAAACTGGAAAGTAAGGACCCACTTTCAATTCGTGCGTATATTGAGGAATTTGGCGATATTGATGCGATTCCCGCCGATCACCCAGTGTGGCAAGCGAAGGCGAAAGCCATTGACAACCATTTTGACAAAATCGCGTGGGCGGATGGCATACTGGTCGTTAACAACGAGAAAAAGGGAATCGTTGGGTATATTGGCGGCAATACGCTGATGGAAATTGCTGTTGCAAGACGCCTCGGAAAGAAAATCTATATCTGGAATCCAATTTCGTCGGAGCTGTCATATAAAGAAGAAATACTTGGTATCAAGCCGCTATTTCTACATCGCGATATGAAAAACATTGTTTAAAAGTTCGACCCCGGTCACACATAGTGATGCCGGGGCCGAATATGACTGTAAGTGCTCGCTAGTCCTCCTGACTAGTAGAGCAGCTGCACGTTGACCAGATTGAGAGCATTGGCGCTTTCAGTGCAGATGCGGGCGACTTCTCGATCTGATACTTGAAGCGCAGGCGGTGTCCACTTGGTTCCCCACGTCGCCTGGTGCTTAAGCGAGTACTCGTCGACCACCGTGAGGCTGCCGCCTCGCAGAGACTGGTGAAAGTCGGCAAAGCCGGTGATCAGCACGATCTTCTCGTCGATGGTCTTCACGTATCTGAGCTTGCAGTCCGCGTTGTCGATTCTGAACTCCGTGATCTTGGCAGTGGCCAGGGAATAGCCGTTCCAACTCATATGTGCGACGGTCCCAAACATCAGGACAGCGGCAATGGCGAGGCCGATTGCAGTACCCATCACGAGTCCCTGCCTGTAGGTGTATCTCATGTCTCGTCTCCTTGAGAAAAGTGGGTGCGGGTTCGTGCGTGAACACGCTAAAGATGTTTCTACATTAAAATACCACGATGTCAAGTTTGAGCGTACGTGATACTCTTTCTCCATGCAGAACGAGAGCGAGCATGTTCAGCTTCCGGATTTAGGTTTCTATTATCACTACAAACATGATCTGGCTGGGGAAGTGAATAATTATGCATACGAGGTGACTGGAATAGCGCGCCATACGGAAGACAAAACTTTTTTGGTTTTGTATGTTCCGCTCTACGAAACAGAATGGTTTAAACCTGCGGACTTTCAAGCGCGGCCGCTCACCATGTTTATGGAATCAGTCACGAAAGACGGTGTGACGCGTCCGCGGTTTACGAAGATTGACGATCCTGCAGTGTTGAAGCAATTGAAGGAAATTCGAGATCGAATGTACCTGTGAGAGAGCGTTGCATCTAACGGGGCAGATCCCTGACAGAGGGCGGATTTTCTGGTGAAATATCAGCCCGCTCATGAAGAATGATACGCTACAGATACGCGTTCTACTCCTCGAGAGGAGGAATGCACGAGATCTGTAACTAACCACAGAGAGAAAGAAAGGAACCTGAGATGTTCAGGATATACCGAAGGAATACAAACGAAGTGGTGCAACGGGAAGAGTGCTTCTACTTTGAAGCACCTGACATCGCGCTCGAGGCGCTCGAGCGGATTAAGCGATTGCTTGATCAGCCCGGCACAGTCCTCGATATGCGTTCGGTGTTTACGCCTCTTGATATGGAGGAAATCGGGCGCAGGAGGGCGGTGGAGTCATCGTACTCAACGCGAGCGGTTGCGATCTGCAAGCGTATCGGCGTTGACGTTTCGCGTGCCGAGATGTCCGTGCGCTATTCGCTCCTTGGCACTTCGCGCGAAGCGATTCGTGCGAAGCATCTCGACCCAATGTTGGAAGAGGTGTATGCAACGCAGCCAGAGACGTTCGCGACAGGCGAGTTGCCAGCGAACGTGCTCATCATCCCGGTACGAGAAGTCGGGGTAGAGATTTTGCGACGAGCAAACAACGCCTACCGCATCGGACTTAACGAAAAAGACATTTCGTTCGTCGCGGATCTGTGCGAAAGTAATCCAACAGACGCTGCGCTCAAGCTCCTTAGCAACAACCTGTCGGAGCACTGCGCACATTCGACGATCAAGTCACCACCGAGGATCGACGGCGTACTCATGCCGCCGATTATGGACGTTGTGCAACGTCCGTGGAAAGTGAATCCAGGTGAAAACCTGCTCGCGTTCCATGACAATGCTGGCGTCTTCAAGGGAAGCCCTGTTCGCGTACTCGTCCCAGAGAATCCGGGAGAGTTTTCGCGGATGGTATTTCGCGATGTGGTTCTCCACATCACGATAACGGCGGAGACGCACAACTTTCCGTGCTATCGCGCACCCTTCCCGGGTGCTCAGACCGGCGTGGGAGGAGTGATGCGCGACGGCGACGACGTCGGCCGTGGCGCATTCCTCGCAGGTATACTCCATTCCGCATACATGGTGAGTAATCCTGAGTATCCGGACGGGTACACCGTTCCAGGTGCCGAGATCATCGAGCCAAAAAATATCGAGCACGCCTCAGCAATAGAGGCTGTGATCGGTATGAGTAACGGCGCGTGCAGCTACGCAAATGAGTACGGCCAGCCAATCATCGGCGGTTCGTACCGTGTGTTCGACCAACGCATTGGCGAGAGACGCTACGGCTGGGTACGGCCCATTTGCTATGTGGCAAACGTATCGCGCATCGCGAATGGACACGTTCACAAGAAGCCGATGGAAGCGGGAATGCTGCTCATTGGCCTTGGCGGTCCGGCGCTTCCTGTTGGGTATGGCGGCGGAACGGCATCAAGTAGTGAGTCTGGCGCACACAGCGCCGAACTCGACTTTGCTGCAGTGCAGCGAGGTGACGCGCAAACAGCGCGGTGTGCACACATGGTTTTGCAAGCGTGCGCACAGATGGGGGAAGACAATCCCATCATCAACCTCAGCGACCAAGGTGCTGGCGGTCCAGGAAACTTATTTCTGGAGCTTGTCGGCAAACTGGGTGGCACGATCGACATCGAGAAGATCACGTGTCTTGATCCAACGATGTCGGCGACAATGCGCCTCAATAGCGAGTGCCAAGAGCGTCATGGGTTCGTGATAAAGCCCGGAAGCCTGCCGATCCTTGAGAAGATCTGCAAACGAGAGAACACAAATCTTGAAGTTGTTGGTGAGATAACCGGCAATGGACGGTTTATCGTGCTCTCGCGAGAGGGAACGATCGTCGATCTCTCGATGCACAAGCTGCTCGCGGGTTCACCGCCAGCAGTTTTGGAGTGGAATCATGTGCCGAAGGCACTGAAGCCATTGGAAATACCACCTGGTCGCGCATTGATAGAAGAAGTGCAGGCCGTCTTCGCGCAGGGGAGCGTTCATTCAAAAGGCTTTCTTGTTCGAAAAGGTGATCGTGCGGTTACTGGCCGTGTTGCGCGGCAACAATGCTGCGGGCCGTACCAGTTGCCGGTTGCTAACTGTGCCGTGATGGCTGACAGCATGTTTAGTCTCACAGGCTCGGCATCAGCGCAAGGTGAGCAGCCTATTAAGGGGATCATCAGCGCAAAAGCAGGTGGAAGAATGTCTGTTGCGGAGATGTTTACCAATCTCTGCAGCGCCGGCATCGTCTCACTCGGACTCGTTGAAACGCGGCTCAATGAAATGTGTGCAGTAAAGCAGCCCGGCATGGGTGCTGAACTATACGACTACCTCACTGCAGCCAGCGAGCTTCACGAGTATATCCGTGCGCGATGCAACGGCGGCAAAGACTCACTCTCGATGGCGACGAACGTTGCCTCAGGAGAACTCGTTGTCGCACCAGTGCAGCTCATCGTCTTTGGTGCGGCGCGAATGCAAGACATTCGCCGTGTCGTTACACCCGACTTAAAGGGTAACGGACGACTGGTCTACATCGACATCGGGCGCGGCAAGTACCGGCTCGGTGGCTCGGCGTATGCGCAATCGTACGGGCAGCTTGGCAACGAAACGCCCGATATCGACGATTGTGAATTCCTGTACCGCGTCTTGAGTGCGGTATTGGAGTTGGTAAAGAGCGGACTCGTCACCGCGTATCACGATCGTTCTGACGGTGGTCTTATCACGACACTCGCCGAAATGTGCATGGCCGGTAACTGCGGTGCATACGTGACGTTGCCGAACACGGAATTGCGACGGCTGCTCTTTAGCGAAGAGGCAGGCGTCGTAGTCGAGTATCAGAAGGGTGGCACCGCTGACGTGAACGATGTGTTGGAGCGGCACGGCGTGACTGAGTTCGTTCATAACTTCGGCGAAACAGGACTTGCCGACCGCAGCCTGATGCTCGTTCAGAAAGGTATGTGCGTCTTTAGGGAGCACATCAAGACGATGCGCACGTGGTGGGAGAAAACGAGTGATGCGATCGAGCTGGGGCAGGCCAATCCGGAAACGGTGCGGCAAGAGATTGCCAGCTACGATGACGATCCAGTTCGATACCATGTGCCGTTTACACCGGCGTATCGATTGCCACGTGGCAGGAAGAGACCAAAGGTCGCTGTTATCGGGACCGAAGGCTCGAACGGCGAAGATGAGCTGAGAAATACGTTCGCTCGTGGCAACTTCGATGTGGACACTATCCACATGAATGACTTCTTCTCTGGAGCGCTCACATCGCTGGAGAGATACCAGTGTGTGGGATACCCCGGAGGATTTGCCGACGCGGACACGTTCGGCGCAGCTCGCGGGTGGGCGCTGTCAATCTCGGAAAATAAACGTGTTAAAGCAATTTTCGACGCGTTTATGGACCGCGAGGATACGCTCAGCTTTGGTATTTGCAATGGAGCGCAGTTCGTGCCTCAAAACGGATGGGTGCCTGACAGGGCCCTTCCGAGCGCCTCGTGGCCGCGACTTCTGGAAAACACATCGGGCCGATTCGAGTCGCGATGGTCCGCGGTGAAAGTGCTAGCGAGTCACTGTGTCTTCTGCCGTGGCATGGAAAACATGGTGTTCGGTATCTGCTCCGACCATGGTGAAGGGAGATTCTACTTTCCAGACCGTACCGTTGAGGAGCGTGTATGGAGTGAGAATCTCGTGCCGCTCGTGTATGTCGGCCCCGATGGAGAAGCGACAGAGCGGTATCCGTACAATCCCAATGGCTCGCCGGGTGGAATGGCCGGACTCACCGACGTGACCGGACGACATCTGATCACGATGCCGCATCCCGAGCGGTGCTCGAAATCATGGCAGTGCAACTACGTGCCGTCAGGAATCCGCATGGATACTGACTCGCCGTGGCTGTACATGATCCAAAACGCTTACGACTGGTGCCTCGACTGAATCGAGGACGATCCATCTCGCCAAGGCGAAGTCGAGGCGAGCCACAGTTCTGTTTGTCTTCTCCCCCGTGCCTCTGAAGAGGGCGGGGGAGCTTTTTGTACTTTTGCATTGCTGCTGTACCATGGATGGATGCAACCCGCACAGGTGATTGAGATACAGACGCCAAAGAATTTTGTGCTAAATGGTTTATGGTTTGGTACTACGAAGCCAAAGAGGGTAATCATACTCGTACATGGGTTGTTTAGCTCTGCGTTTTCGATGCAACCACTTGTTTCAGAGTTAGTTGATGATTCGACTGCGGTCGTTACGTTTAATAACCGCGGGCATGACACGGTAGCGGATGTGAAGCAGCGCGTGGGGACCGAGCGAAAATACCACCGAGCAGGTGCCGCGCATGAAGTGTTTACCGATTGTGTCGATGACATTGACGGTGCCCTCCGGTTTGTACGCGCGCAAGGTATAAAAAATGTGTATCTTGCAGGTCATTCCACCGGCTGTCAGAAGATTGTGTACTACGCACACAAAACAGGGGCGCGGGGCGTCCTTGGCCTTATTTTGCTCGCACCACTCAGCGATTACGCGGGGGATCGGAAGAAGCCACAGCTCCGAAAGGCAATCGCTGTCGCGAAACGAATGGTAAAAGCAGGGAAAGCGCATGAGCTGCTGCCAGCAGATATGTGGTGGCATTACGTTGATGCACAGCGATTTCTCTCGCTCTATACGCCAGACAGCATAGAAGAAGTATTCTGTTACGCACAACCGGACAAGAAACCAAAGATATATACGTCAGTTACAAAGCCGATGATTGCCTTTTTTGCCGGTGCAGATGAGTATTCGGAGCGCCCAGCAGAACAGTTGGTAGAGTGGTTCAAGCACAACACAAAATCATCACGATATGCATCGCATGTCATTAAAGAGGTGGGACATAGTTTTAAAGGCGGAGAAGTACAGGTGGTGAGATATATTCTCAATTGGATGAACCAGAAATAATCAATAACCAAGAAACAATAACCAAACAATATTCAATAACCAAATACACAATACTCAAACGCACTATTTGAAGCTTGAACATTGGAATTTGGTTATTCACAGTAACAGTAAACCGTAGCTTTATTCAGGCTAATCTACTGTACAGTTACGGCATATTCATAGGGAAGCTCTTTGGCTATATGGCGTTTTTTAATAAGAAGGTTCAGAAGTGGGGTTCGTGGATCGCAGGTGCTATTGCAATCGTTTTTTTTGTGGCACTTGCGTGGAATACGCAGTTTAGTAGCCCTGCTGACAGCACAGTGCAGTCCGGCGCCGAGGACCAAAAAACAACACAGAAGTCTACGCCTTCAACAAGTGGCAGCAAGGGCACCGTGTATACGGTTGCTGACAGCCTTCCGGACGGAGGTGTTTTTATCTCACTGATGGAAAGTACTGGCGTATCAACGACATTGCAGGGTACTCGTTATACACTCTTTCTACCGACGAACGCGGCAATGCGCATGGTGAACACAAGCGGAATGACTGCTGCCGAGAAGAAACGCTTTGTGCAGTATCACATTTTTGCGGGTCGCGCAGTTGATCCTGATGCGCTCAAATCGGGAAACATCGAAATGCTTTCGCGTGACCAGGTGAACTTCACTGCTGTAGACGGTAAGGTACGCGTTAACAACTCGCAGATCCTCAGCTCGCATACGGCGGCAAATGGCATCGTGTACTTGATTGATGCGGCACTCCTTCCTCCGAAGCGTCCATTCTAGGGTGATTTAATGGTGAGCCGCGAGGTAGGGAGCGGCGCAAGGCCGGAGTCTGCGTAGGCAGACGAGGCGGGGTCGGGCACTTCACCAATAGGTGAAGATGCTTGACTGCTGTGCTATTGTGGCGACACATGGCAACAGAAGCAGTACACGCCGTGGAGACGGCCTCACATGCTCCGGAACACGTCGAGAGCGGAATTCATGTCGCTCTCGCGGCACAGAAACTCGGGGATTTTTTTGGTATTCCAATTACCAATACAATTGTTACGACGTGGCTCATTGTCGGGGTACTCGTAGTGCTTTCGATCATGCTGCGCAAACGGATTGTGCTCATCCCTGGCAGGTTTCAGACGCTGCTTGAAATGGTGTTTGAATTTGTGCACGGATATATTGCTGAAACGCTCGGCAGCAAGCGGCTTGCGGATCGATTCTTCCCGCTCCTTACAACTATTTTCATATTTGTACTCTGTCTTAACTGGTTCGAATTCCTACCCGGCGTCGAAAGCATTACGTACCATGGAGAGCCTCTCTTTCGAGGGGTAAATACCGACCTTACGACGCCACTCGTTCTTGCCATCATTTCGTTTTTGGTGATTGAGGTTACGGGCATTATGACGATCGGTGTGTGGAAATATGGGAGCAAGTTTATTCAAAACCCGCTCAAGTCGCCGATAGGGTTTGCTATCGGACTCATTGAGCTTATTGGAGAGATGGTACGTGTGGTTTCTCTCTCGTTTCGGCTCTTTGGCAACATTTTGGCTGGATCCGTTATTATCGCTGTTGCGATCTACTTTGCGCCCTATGGTGCACCGGGGATTCTTTTGTTGTTCGAAGTATTTATTGGCTTTTTGCAGGCAGCGATTTTCTCACTCCTCACTCTCTTTTTTATCAAGTTGGCGATTGAAGAACCGCACGAAGCCCATTAGGGCAATAATCAATAACCAAGACACAATAACCAAACAATATTCAATACTGAATATCCAAGCGTGCGCTCGGTCTTTGATGATTGAAATTTGAGATTTGTTTGGTGTTTGTACCTTGGAATTTGGTTATTACTTTTGGCTTACTCTCGGCCACAAAGCCGGTTGAAAAAGCCCTGTATATCATGTAGTATTGGGCAAATTTACTATTAATTAAAAGCCAAAAAGTTTATGGATCTAGAAGTAGCAAAGACGCTCGGTATGGCCATTGCGGTCGGGTTCGGCGTTCTCGGGCCGGGTATCGGCCTCGGTATTTTGGTGGGGAAGGCGCTTGAGGCCATTGGCCGTAACCCAGAGGCAGCAGGTCGCATTACCTCGACAATGTTTATTGGAATCGCTGTGACGGATGCTTTGGCTATCTTTGCCCTAGTTATCGGCTTCATCATTAAATTTACCTAGAGATAATATCCAATAATCAATAGCCAATATTCAAACAATAGTTAATATCAAATATTTAATATTAATTATTGAATATTGTTTGATTATTGAGTATTGGATATCGATTATTTAAGTTATGAGCGAGTTATTTGCAGCATTTGGGTTGAATTGGAAGCTTCTGTTAATTCAGGCGCTTAACTTTTCCATTCTGCTTCTCGTGCTGTGGAGATTCCTCTACATACCGGTCTTAAAGATGATCGAGGAGCGTCGCGAAAGAATCGCGGATGGCATACAAAAGGCAGAAGCGGCAGATCGCAAGCTGATGGATGCCGATACTGAAGGGAAGGGGATCGTCGCGTCAGCGTCAAAGGATGCTGAAGGCATCGTTGCCGGTGCGCGCTCACGCGCTGAGTCTCAGGCGGATGAGATTACAGAGAAAGCGCAAGAACGAGCGGATCAGATGATTGCCGATGCATCGATGCGAGCGGAGGAGGCTCGTCGACAGGCGCTTGCTGCAGGAGAAAAGGAAATCGCTCGTGCTGCAATGCTTGCCGCTGAAAAGATTCTTAAACAGAAACACTCGTAGGTATGAACATGGAACATGCATACGCGCAGGCACTGTGGGAACTCTTGCAAAAAGGAGAGAAGCCGAAAGAAGCGGTGACAAAAATTCAAAAGGCCCTTAGTGTGCGTGGTCGTGCCTCACTTATGCCGGCTGTGGGCAGAGCGTTTGAGCGCCTTGCACAGCGAGAAACACTTAAGACTCGTTCAGTGCTTGTTGTTGCTCGGAAAGGAGATGAGCACAAGGCACGCAAGGAGAGTGGTGCGAAGGATGCAGAGCTGCACATAGACGATACGATCATCGGCGGATGGAAGTTATTTGATAAGGGCCAGTTGCGCGATGAAAGTTGGAAGAGCGCGCTTCTCTCGATTTATAATTCAGCGACTACGTAATATGGACTCGAGCATCATCGAAAAGATCGTGAAGGAAATCGAACACTACGCGCCAAAAGGTGGCAGTAGCAATGTTGGGCGTGTCTCGAGTGTAGGGGATGGCGTCGCTGCACTAGATGGTCTTGAAAAGGCGGTAATGTCTGAGGTTATTGAATTTGAGGAACATGCGGGAAAGTCCTTGAAAGACTCGATGCAATCAGGAGGCGCATTGTATGGCCTTATTTTGAACCTCGAAGAGGACAGCGTACGCGCAGTCATCCTCGGTGATACAGCGAGAGTAAAAGAAGGAATGACAGTGAAGTCCACTGGGAAAATTCTTTCGGTCCCATCAGGCGAAGAAGTGCTTGGCCGCGTAGTTAACGCACTTGGTGAACCGATCGATGATAAGGGGCCGTTCAAAAACGCAACCATGATGCCGGTTGAACGCGAAAGCTACGGTGTGATCGACCGCAAATCGGTGACGGTGCCGCTTCAAACCGGCATTAAGTCAATTGACGCGATGATCCCGATTGGCCGCGGTCAGCGTGAATTGATCATTGGCGACCGATCAACGGGCAAGACAACGGTTGCAATCGACACCATCATCAATCAAAAATATGAGCCGGAAGCGACGCGCCCGATTTGTGTATATGTAGCGATTGGTCAAAAGGATTCAAAGACGGCACGTATTGTGCAGCAACTCAAAGATAACGATGCGTTTGGATACACGGTGGTCGTTGACGCGCCTGCATCCGCGCCGGCAGCACTCCAGTACCTAGCTCCCTTTGTCGGTGTTGCGATTGGTGAGTATTTCATGGACAAGGGGAAGGATGTTCTTGTCATTTATGACGATCTTTCGAAGCAGGCAGTCGCATACCGTCAGTTGTCACTCCTCCTCCGTCGTCCGCCAGGACGCGAGGCGTACCCGGGCGACGTGTTTTATTTGCACTCACGTCTTCTTGAGCGCGCGGCTCGATTGAACGATGAAAAGGGAGGCGGATCGATTACGGCACTGCCGATTATTGAGACGCAAGAAGGTGACATCTCAGGTTACATCCCAACAAACGTGATCTCCATTACCGACGGACAGATCTTCTTGGAATCTGGCCTCTTTAACAAAGGGGTGCGCCCTGCAATTAACGTCGGTGACTCGGTCTCGCGTGTCGGTTCAAGCGCACAAACAAAAGCGATGAAATCGGTTGCAGGAACCTTAAAGCTCGAGCTCGCGCAGTTCCGTGAACTCGAAGCATTTATGCAGTTCGCGTCAGATTTGGATAAAGCGACGGCGGATCGTATCGCATCAGGCCAGCGCATGGTTGAAGTCTTGAAACAAAAGAATGGCGAGCCGATGCCGATGGAACAGCAGGTGATCGACTTATATGCGGCAGTTAACAAACTGTATATCGACGTACCGCTTGTAAAGGTAAAGCAGGCGGAAGCACAGTGGATCGAATTTGTGAATGCCAGCTGCGGCGAGGTGTTGGATGAGATCAAGAAAACAGGCACAGTATCTGACGAGGGAAAGAAGAAACTCAATAGTGCGATGGAATCATTTAGAAACGCGCATAAGGAACTTTTCAGCTAGCATATGGGAGAGCAAATAAAAAATACCCTTGAACAGCAAACGGCAATATATCGCCGCGTAGCTCCGGAATGCGCTGATGCGGTTTTACAGCGATATGTAGAGTCGCAAGGTATTCAAAAGCATGCCGACAAGCTCAAAGCAGCATGTGCGGAAAAGATTAAAGAATTGATCGATCATGCCGTTGTTGAAGAAGCGGCGTTTGCGGTAAATAACGGATTTTCGTATTCGCCGACGGAAGCGCGTCAAATGCTTGATAGTGGGGACTTCGGAAGTAAAGTGAAAAAAATTGCAAGCGATCACGTTACCGAGCACTTTGAAGAGTTTGGAGAATAATCTCTATGGCCCTCAAACACATTAAACTCAAGATTCAGTCTGTTAAGAAAACGTCGACCGTGACGCGGGCGATGGAGGCAGTTTCTGCCGTAAAGATGCGCAAGGCACAGGAGCGGGCGCTTGGAGGTCGAGCGTATGCGGCAGCGGCACTCACGATCCTTGAAAGGCTTTCCAGTAGCCAGGAAATTAAAGTGCATCCACTTGCGCAGACAAAAGCAGGTAAGACACTTATCGTTGTCATCACGAGCGATAAAGGTCTTGCAGGTGCACTAAATTCCAATGTTATACGGGCTGTTGAGCACGAAATGCCAAGGTTAAACCTTGGTATTGGGGACGTGGTCATGATTGCGCTTGGACGCAGGGGCGCGGATTATTTCGCGAATCGAGGATATGATGTTCGTGCGCGGCATGAGAACGTGAGCGACTCAATCTCTGAGGAAGATATGCGATTTGTGACAGATGCAGTGATTGAATTGAATGCGTCGGGAGAAATTACCTCGTGCCTCCTCGCATACATGAATTTTCTATCAACGTTTGAACAGAAACCTGCTGTACGACAGATTTTGCCGCTTACTCCCGAACTCATTCGCGAGATGGTGAAAGGCATTGTGCCGGCTAAAGGCAAGTACGCTGGTATTGGTGCAAACGAGACGCATCCGTCCTCCTATACCATCGAACCCGATGTGGAGAGCATTGTTGAAGTTTTAATGCCGCGCTTGTTGAACATTGCGGTGTATCACGGCCTTTTGGAGGCAAAAGCGTCTGAGCACTCCGCCCGTATGGTCGCAATGAAGAGTGCAACGGACAAAGCAAAAGAAATGGCACGAGATCTCACCCGCAAATTCAATAAAGTCCGCCAAGCTGCAATTACGCGCGAAGTTTCGGAAATTACTTCGGGGATTGAGGCGATGAAATAGACTATGCCAGATTCTGTGAACTTCATACCCAACAAGAAGACGCTATTTGAGCAGTCTGATGGAGAACATTGGAAAGGTCTACTATTGGATTGCATCATAAATACATTGCCCGAAGATGTGATGTTAATCACTGTCTTGCCGAATATTGCCGCTGAAATGCGAGATGCCGTTCAGGGTGCAATTAATGCCGCAACAGACTCGGGAGGTAAGGAACAAGTGCTTGCTGGAGTCCATGCGGCTCGCGATTTTCTTGCGAATCACTTTGCACTCAAAGATTCTCGATATCGCGAGGAAGCGCAGATTTCCTTCGATCTACTCGATATCGCGTTTCGGACAGACAATATAGATCGACTGCAAGACGGTGTTCGAGGTTTGGGCGGCCTTCGCAGCAAAATGCATTATTGGGCAAAGAAATAGCTTGATTCTTAGCCACTATTTAAGTATAGTTACCATATGAAAGGCACTATTACGCAAATCATCGGGCCGGTCGTCGACGTCCGTTTTGATGAAAAACTGCCTCCCATCAAGAACGCGCTCGAAGTGAAGCACAAGGACGGTAAAATTATCCTTGAGGTTGCGCAGCACCTCGGACTCAATCGCGCCCGCTGCATCGCCATGCAGGATACTGCCGGACTTGCACGCAATGTGGAAGTTACCGATACTGGCGCGCCGATCTCCGTCCCAGTTGGTGATGCGTCTCTCGGGCGCATGTTTAATGTCGTGGGAGATCCTATCGATGGTATTGCTGCGCCAATAAATCCAAAGCGTAATCCGATTCACGCCGAAGCGCCTGCATTCACCCAGCAGTCGACGAAAGCTGAGGTTTTTGAAACTGGCATTAAAGCAGTTGATCTGCTCTGTCCATTTATCAAGGGTGGCAAGGTTGGCCTTTTCGGCGGCGCTGGCGTCGGCAAAACAGTATTGATTCAAGAACTCATTCACAATGTTGCATCCGAACACGGTGGCTACTCAGTGTTTGCCGGCGTGGGTGAGCGTGTTCGCGAAGGTAACGACTTGTATCACGAAATGAAAGGCTCAGGCGTTTTGGAAAAGACGGCGCTCGTGTTCGGTCAGATGAACGAAGTCCCTGGTGCTCGCGCACGCGTAGCGCTTTCTGGGCTGACGATGGCCGAAGCATTCCGCGACGAAGGTGGCAAGGACGTGCTCTTCTTTATGGACAATGTCTTTCGCTTTGTTCAAGCAGGTTCTGAAGTTTCCTCGCTCCTCGGCCGCATCCCGTCTGCTGTCGGCTACCAGCCGACGCTTGCGGAAGAAATGGGCCAGCTCCAGGAACGCATCACCTCGACAACGAATGGCTCTATTACCTCAGTGCAAGCAATTTATGTGCCGGCAGACGACATCACTGACCCAGCACCAGCAACATCGTTTGCGCACCTCGACTCAACTGTCGTGCTCTCGCGGCAATTAGCGTCGCTTGGTATCTACCCGTCCATCGACCCGATTTCTAGCGGTTCTACAGCCTTGCAGCCAGACATTGTCGGTGAAGAACACTACCGCGTCGCGAACGAAACGAAACGCGTATTGCAGCGGTACCAGGACCTCCAGGACATTATCGCGATTCTCGGTATCGAAGAACTCTCCGAAGAAGACCGAAAACTCGTATACCGCGCGCGCAAGATCCAACGCTTCCTCTCGCAGCCGTTTAATGTGGCCTCTGTCTTTACCGGCAAGCCGGGCAAATATGTATCGCTTGCAGATACGATTCGCTCATTCGGCGAGATCCTCGATGGCAAGCATGATGGTGTGGATGAAGCGCTTTTTTACATGAAGGGCAGTATTGAAGAAGTGGTTAGTGCATAATATCCAATTAATCAATAACCAATATCCAAACAATAATCAATATTAAATATTTAGTAATTGATATTGCTTGATTATTGAGTATTGGATACAGATTATTATGAATACTTTACATCTCGTTATTTCCTCGGTTTCAGAAAACCTTTACGACGGAGCGGCGATTTCTGCCACAGTACCAGGTTCGGCGGGGGAAATGACGGTGCTGCCGAACCACGAGCCGCTCATCACGACGCTCAAAGAGGGGACTATAACAGTGCGCGTTCCCAATGCGGAAGTGAAGTCATTTTCGATCAAGGGTGGTGTCCTTGAAATATCTGGAGAACGCGCTGTCGTCCTCGTTTAGCGCGGTATACTGAGGAGAATGCGCGTATTCGCATCTGCTGTGGTCGTTTTTGTATTTCTGATGCCGTCGGCGGCGATGGCACAATCGTTTAATGCCGGGCAAGATCTCGTGTTAAAAGGCACTCCAACAATCGCAAAGGCATTCGCACCACTCGCTGGCGTTGATTGGAAAGATTTTGCGCGCGTACTTGCGTCAATATGCTCTGTAGAGTCGCGCTGCGATCCTCGATTTGAGCATATCAAGCCCTCTGGTACGTATAGCCAGTATCAGGGGCTTTTTCAGATGAACATATACGAAGTGGCGAAAGCCGAGGGCGAGCTGTCGCGCATGCTGCCGCAGATTCGGCAACTTGCGCAGTCCGGAACAATTTCATCGGATGTGCTCAGATTTATCGAAGAGTCGGTGCGCGAGGGGGAGTGGCTTCGCGGCACAGATCGTGACCGCCGTTTTCATCCGTCGTATGGAATGATTCTTGGTGCGGTGAAGCACATCCAGATCAACAGGCAGCTTGCTACAAAGTATCCCGGCTTGCCGTATCACCAAGCAGCAGGTCATATGACAGCACAGTTTTCCGGTATTACGGAAGGGAAAATTCGTCGGGGAGATTTTACCGCGCCAATCACGGGCGATGTTAACATCCGGGAGAGCGAGGCGTGGGCGCTCGGTCAAAACCGCGTTATGGGTCAAGGACTGCGCGTACAAGATGCTATTGAGTCGGCGCGAACCGCATATAGCCCACAGATGCAGCGGTACGTCAATCGCATGGCACAAGTGACCGGAGATCTTACACTCGAGATGCGAGACGTGGTTCCGTTTACCGTGCCGGCATACCGCCCTGGATCGGGGCCGCTGCTTGGTGTACCGCACAGTGGTGTCTCAACCCTGATGGAAGCCGGGCTTATTCGGCCACAGCTCGCGCCGTCCGTGCCACAGTCGGGAATCCCGGCGCAACCGACACCGTTGCAGCCATCGCAGACACCAGCTGGCGTGCCGGAGAATCAGCCGACGCCACAGACGACACCAACAACGCAGATCCCGTTTGCGGCGGGGATCCTTGCACAGCCCAGAGCAGCGAAAGCCGGGGAGATGATTCTTGTCTCGTGGGCAACCATTGGTATGCAAGCCGACAGTTGTACTATTACTGAACGAGAGACCGTGATTGGCAAGGGTGTAAACGGAACCGAGCGTACTCGCGTGCCACTCAATGCAACAGAGCTTGTGTACCGCCTCTCATGTACTGCACCAAGCGCTAAGTTGCCGATTGTCCGTGAAGCAGAGGTTAAAGTAACACCGTGACCCGATTAGATAGATAGCTTCGCATCAAACGGGGCAGGCATTTAAGACCATGACATTCATAAAGAATACTGAAGACTTCGTATGTGAGAACTGTGGAACCGAAGTGCATGGAAACGGGTATACGAACCACTGTCCGCAGTGTCTCTATTCGAAACATGTCGACAACGACCCAGGAGACCGAGCCAACCCATGCCACGGTCTTATGGTGCCTGTACGCATCGAGGGCACGGCGGATGCCTACAGAATCGTGCATCGATGTGTTAAATGCAGCTTTGAAAAGAGGAATGACGTGGCAGCTGAAGATTCCATGGAAGCAGTAGTACAGATTGCGCGCAACGGTGCTGCGTAGTTATCCCCGTTAGGCGTGAGGGGCATTGCGATGGGGTGCATAGAGAGTATAGTGCTCTCATGGCACAAGGAACGGACGATTTCGGCAATCAAGATCCGCCAGAAGGATTGACTGGTGATCCGAACGTGATTGAGGAAACTGATTTCATACGCGACAGTGGCTATTTGCCGCCGCTCCTCGGTCCAAGTATTCCGCACTACTACGGCGACTATGTTCGTCAGCTGTTCGTACTCGCCGCGGGCATCATTGTTGTCGCCATCCCATTTTTTGCCTCCGAGCATCCGATTGCGCTTCCATTTGAACTTGGCGGAGCGCTCACCCTTATCGTTCTCGCCGCCCTTACGAATCCTCACAAGCAGTGGGTCATGATGGCAAATGTCATCGCTGCCGGTATCGGCGTTGCACTGTATGAAGTGTTCGCGCTGTGGTCGTATACGGCGCGTGAGTTTCTCGTGTTTATTGAACGAGAGATACTCGTTCTTATTTTATTGATCGCGCTCTACTACAGCGTAAAGACGCTTCGCGCGATGTTTCTTGGCCAAACCGGCCGAAAGAACACGGTGGGAGAATTCCTCGATCGCTAACATGCGAGAGTTGGAAAATTTCAAACTAGTTTGAAATTTTCCAACTACCGGGCCAACGATACGTGAGGATTGGAATCAGAATCAATGTGAGAATCATTGAGAACGCGAGACCGAACATAATGGCGAAGGCGAGCGGTCCCCAGAGCGCGGAAGCACCGGCGAGCGGCACCATGCCAATGACTGTCGTGAGCGTTGTAAGGACGATCGGACGGAAACGCGAGACCGCAGCTTCAATAATGACCTCTCTTTGTGCAAGTTCTTTGCGGGTATTCGAGATACGGTGGATGGAGTCGGTGAGAATAATCGCATGATTGATGATGACACCGGAGAGTGCGATGATGCCGATCACTGATGAGAATGACAGTGTCTGCGCGGTAACGAAGAGACCGCCAAATACGCCAATCAAAGAGAGGATGACCATAAGGATCAGATAGAGTGCATGGCGGATCGAATTGAACTGAACTACCATGATGGCGATCATCAACACAAGTCCAGCGACTGCCGCAATCCCCATTTCTGCAAACGACTGATTCACATCTTCTGTTTCTCCGCCGATTTTCATGGTTACACCCTGCGGCATTTCCAATTCTGCCACGCGTCGTTCGAGTTCGCTGGTGACCTCGATCGCGGTCGTTTCGCTCGTGACCTGGCTCGAAACCGTCTCAATGCGCATACGATCGTCGTGTGAAATCGATGATTTGCCGCGCTCTACTTCTGTGGTCATTACGGAACCAAGAAGTACCGGGCCACGTGTAGTAGGAATAGAGATGGAGCGAAGTGCATCCGGTGTGATGATTGTCGTCTCAGACGGATCGTCGTAGACAGGATTCAGGTCCAGTTTAACGACAACATCGATATCTGCGTCTGTGGTATGGATGGTGGTCGCTTGAGCACCTTGCACTGCCGTGCGGAGTGTTTGGGCAACTACTGCGGGGGAAAGACCAAAAGCCGCTGCCTTTGTTCTATCGATTGTGAGCCGGAATTCAAGACCACTATCCTTAACGGTTGATTGGATGTCGTAAGTTCCGCCGATGGACGCGAGCACGCGCTCTGCACGGAGAGAAACATGCTCAAGCCCGTCTAAATCGTTGCCGCGGAACGTTACCAACACCGGAGCGCCAGACGGAGGGCCGTTGTTCGGTTCTGTGATGCGAATCTCTGCGCCAGGCACCTGAGGAATAGCGGCGCGGAGAGCTTCGACAACCTCGGTTGAAGTGTGTTCGCGGTCGTCTTTGAGAAGGATGGTGATGTTGGCAAGATTGCCGGATGAGGTAATTGCATTTCCAGTAAGAGCACTTGATCCGCCGACGGTTGTTGCAAAGGACTCGACGTCTTCGTTTGCATAGAGCGCTTCCTCTACTTGGCGCACAATAAGGTCTGTCTCGTGGAGTACGGTGCCACGAGCGGTTTCAACTTCTGCAAATACGTAGCCAATGTCTTCTTGCGGGAAGAATGTTGTCTTTAAAAGGCCCGAAATTGGGAGTGCGAGAGCAACAACGAATCCGGCGCCGATTGCCCACATAAAGAGGTTTTGCATTCGACGATTGTCGAGCATGTTCCCGAGCTTGGTGCGGTACCATTCTTGGACGCGGTGTGTGTATTCTTCTTGACGCGCTTCGAGTGCATTGTTCTCCTTTTTTGTGAACATGATGGCGATAAGGGGAACAAGACCAAGCGAGACAAAGATGGAGGCAATGAGCACGAATACGAGCGTAAATGGGATCGATTTAATAAATTCGCCGACGATGCCTGAAATAAAGAAGAGCGGCGCAAAGACCGCTGCGCTTGCCATAGTGCCTGCTATCAAAGGCCACGCATACTCGCGCAGAGCAGCTTCAGCTGCTTCAATCTTGCTCGGAAAGAGACGCATACGGGTGTGTATTGCCTCGGTGACGACAATGCCGCTGTCGACGAGGATACCGATCGCGAGGATAAGTGCGAAGAGCGATACGAAGTTGATCGTGTTGCCAGACGCTTGAAGACCAATGAATGCAATAAGGAATGAAAGTGGGATCGATGCTGCTGCAACAAGTGATTCGCGCCAACCGATGGTGAAAAGCAGCGTAAGCATCACCAGGATCATCGTCTCGAAGCCAACGCGCGTAAGTTCAGTAAGGTCGTGACTCACTTGTTCTCCAAGGTCGAGTGAAATGACAACGTCGCTACCTGCCAGAATGCCTCCTTTAAGCTCCTCGAGACGCTCCTTTACGCTGTCGGCTGTTGTAACAATATTGCCACCCGAACTTTTGTATACGGAAAGCGAAAGCGATGGGCGCGACGGTTCGCCATCGGTCGAGGCGCGGGAGATACTCGTCTCGCGCTCTAGTCCGTCGTTAATATCTGCGACGTCACGCAAGTACACGAGTGAGCCGTTTGGGGCAACAACCGTAACGTCGTCGAGCTGCGATGGATCAGTAATATCGCCTTCGAAGTTGAGTGCGTAGTCGACAGAATCGACAGAGATCGCGCCGACAGGGAGCGAGGCATTTGCGGCCTGGATAGCCATGACGATGGACGTAAGCGAGAGACCGTACTGTTCAAGTTTGTCTTTGCGAACAACTACGTTGACCTCACGCTCGCGGGCGCCTGAGACGTCGACGCGCGAAACGCCGCGAACATTCTGGAGTTCGGATTTGAGATCGTCGCCAAGTTTCGTGAGTGCAGCGGGCGGATAGTCGCCGGCGACTGAAATCATCAAGACGGGTTGTTCCGAGAAGTTGATTTCGCTTACGAGCGCGTCGTTTGCCTCCTGCGGAAGGCGTGGCTCAACGGCATCGACGGCATCTTTCAAGTTCTGGATAGACTTATCGAGATCAGCATTTGCATCAAACTGTACAGTGACCATCGAGAGCCCTTCGCGCGAGACCGACGTAAGCGTATCGAGGTTTTCGAGGTTCGCGACACCATCTTCGATCTCGTTCGTAATGAGCTGTTCAACGTCTTCAGCAGATGCGCCGGGGAGAATGACGGTGATGATGCCGATTGGAATGCGGACCTCGGGCGCGCTTTCTTTAGGAATAGAGAGTAGAGAATAGGTGCCGGCACCGATGAGAGAAACGATGAGAAGCATCGTGAATTGACGCTTTCGGAGAAAGAAGTTCCAGAGAGGAAACATAAAATTAATTTTCAATTATCAATTTACAAACTCCAATCATCAATGTGTTCCCCTTTGAAAATTGGTTATTGATTATTGGATATTGTGACTTGCTGTCCTTCTTTTAAGCCGCGCGCATCCGCAATGATTTCGGTATCTGCATCAATCCCGCTTGCAACCTGGACGTATTCTCCGGACAACTTACCGAGAACGATTTCGCGAGCGACAAGAGTGCCATCTTCGACGACGAATACAAGTGCGCGATCAGACTCCATTTTGAGCGCAGTGATGGGCACTGAAAGGGCCTTTGTGGTTGCCTTTGTGTCACGAATCAGTTCTACGCGGACAGATTGGCCATTGGTGAGTGATGCTGCAGCCGATGCCCCGAGCCCAACGCGCACTTCAATGCGACCGGTGACCGGATCGAGCGCTGGAGCAATTTTGGTGATGGTGCCGCTCTGACCATTCTCGAGCGTGACTTTTTGTCCCACGACGATACGTGCGCGGTCTTCTTCGGTGAGAAAGAGAACGACTTCGAGAGAGCCGTTATTTGCGACGATGGCTACTTGCTGGGTTGGAGATACGTAATCGCCGAGTTTAATCGACACATTATTGACTGTTCCCACGATAGGTGAGCGGATGCGTGTTTTTTCCAGATTCGCGAGTGCCGCGTTGTATGCGCCTTCGGCTTGCTTGAGGGAGGCGCTCGTTGCTGAGAGACCACCCGTGCCTTCTGCATTATTCCGGGCAGTTTCAATGCTTGTGCGTGCTCCTGCAATTGCCGAAAGTGATCCGGTTATCGACGTGCGTGCTGCAGCCGCTTCTGCCTTGTACGTGGAGATCGCCGATTCAGAAATACTCGGCGAGGAAACGCCAGCGTTGAGCGCGCGAATCATCGTGTCGAGGTAGGTACGGATAGTGCGAAGTTCTGATTCTGTTTTTGAGAGTTCCACCTCAAGTTCACTTGAAGCAGAAAGTGTTGCCGTAAGAGATTTGTGGCGTGAGAGAAGGCTGCCGATTTGTGACCGTGCGTTTTGCAGATCAAGTTTTGCCTGCGAGTCAGCGGTCGAGACGTTAAACTGCGGGCTGGTACCCTCGGGATTTGAAAACATCTGATCGCCAGTATCGAGAACCGCGTTATCCATTGCAGCATAAGCAGAAAGCAGCGTTGTAACGGCGCCATCCTTTGCAGATGCGAGCGAGGACGCGTAGTTAGGAACAGCCGCTTTTACAGCATCAAGTGCGCCTTGTGCCTGCTGGAGCGCGGCGCGTTGCGAGCTGTTTTCGATTTCTGCGATGATTTGACCCGCGCCGACGCGGCTACCGAGCGAAATGTTGACACGGGTGATTCGTCCGCCCGATTCAGCACCGATTGATGCCTCGCTGCGCGATTCTACTTTGCCAACGAGCGAGAGGCTTGCACCACCATTCATTAAGTCTGCCACACGGCCTACGCGCACCTCGCGAAGCGTTTCTGCATTTGTTACAGGTTTCTCTGTGCCGCGGAGTGCAAAAAAGAGGGCAACAGCCACCAAAACAAGGGCTCCAGCAATGTAATATTTACGGCGCAGCATGAAGGCTTTAACAGCGGGGAGGTGGTGCATGGTATGTTGTTAGATGGATTAGTGTAACACTTTTTAATTACGACGTCAAGGCTTGTCGTGTGCGCCATTGAGCCGTTTTCGCATGCTATTCTGATCTCATGGCACATAAGATTTTCTTACTGCTCGGGCATCCAGACAAAAGCGGTATATCTGGCTCATTTGCGGACGCATATGAGGCTGGCGCAAAGGAGGGAGGTCACGAAATACAGCGCCTGAACATAGGAGAGATGACCTTTGATCCCATTTTACACAAAGGGTACCGTGCAATACAAGAGATGGAGCCCGATCTGCAACGATTTACTGAATTAGTAAAGTGGTGCGATCACTTCGTTATTGTGCATCCAGTGTGGTGGGTCGGTATGCCGGCGCTTCTTAAAGGACTCTTTGATCGGGCATGGCTACCAGGATCTGAATTTCGATACATTAAGTGGCCGAGTGGGAAACGGAGCCCGTTTTGGCATCGCCTCATGAAAGGGAAAACCGCGCGTATCATTCTTGCGAGCGGTACG
>Ga0207952_1000220_pt1 | contig 57827 bp, 79 predicted proteins | sample SubbioR12Aug_8Ca_FD_184831 | JGI IMG/M metagenome (GOLD analysis project Ga0207952, IMG submission 184831) | Serpentinite rock and fluid subsurface biosphere microbial communities from McLaughlin Reserve, California, USA - CR12Aug_8Ca (SPAdes) | ecosystem: Environmental > Terrestrial > Deep...
GCTCAGCGCCCCCGCCTGCCCCTCCACCCCTCCAAGGGGGAACCGTTGGACCGCGTAACTACTCGCAAAGCATAGCTAGACGCGGCTCCAGGCCACCACAGAGAGGCTAAGCGGAAGGCATAGCTAGGGGATAGCGGGGCACATAGGCCAAGCGCTCTAGGGGCCTCTAATCGGCTCCAGGGCCTAGCCGATATCAGGCCAGGCGCTCTAGGCGGATCATCGGGCTAGGTGGATCATCGCACTAGGCGGCTAGGCGGATCATCGGGCTAGGTGGATCATCGCCCCGGCCGCCCTGCCGATTCGCGGCCTAGCTCCAGGGGCAAGGGGCACAAAGAAAAACGCCCCGGCCATATCAGGCCAGGGCGCTAGGGTGCGACTCGGAAGTTAGTTCTATGTGTCTAGGGGTAGAGTAGCTTGACCGCCTCCAGGCCCGCCCGCTCCAGGTTCGTTAGGTCCGCCCTGCCGTCCAGGCTGGCCAGGGCCTCCCGCCATAGCTCCAGGCGCTCCAGGCGTAGGGCCTCCCGTTCCTCCCGCTCCTTTGCCAGGCGGTCCCGCTCTATTGCCCGCTCCGCATCGCGTGCCGCCTCATCGGCCTTGCGCTTGGCCAGGGCCGACTCCATCTCCGCAACCGTGGGAAGCTGGCCACGTTCAAAGGCCGTCCAGGCCGCCGCCGCCATGGCTTCCTTAGCCGTGAAATGCACGGGCCAGAATATCACGCGACTCGGTTCGCTATGCCCGCCGTTAAGCCACCGCTTAGCCTCAAACGAGTCCACCCGACTCCCGGATATGCAAGGCCCGTTTTCATAGTAGCTATGCCGTTCCTCTGGACCCTTCAGGCGGTAGAGCTTCCAATGCGTGCCCCAACCCGAATCGCAAGACACATAGCCCCGCAATTCGCCGTCAATCATCACGTCATAGCTAGAGCGCTGATAGGCGTTTATCGGCTCCGCCCGCTTCGCCAGGTCCAGGCGCGGCAACGTGGCGAGCTTCGCCTTGCCTATGGCTTGCGCGCATTTAGGGCACGTCGCCAGGCGCGGGGAATCGAACGGCGCGGCCCGGTCATGTAAGCGCGACTCGCCGCACCACGATTCGGCCATGCCGCGCCCCGGATCATCCGCAAAGGGGTATTGATCCGGACTCCATCGCCGGAAGGCGCAAACCTTATGAACGCCGCGACTCCTGCCCATTAGACCGACTCGCCGATGATATGGGGGCCGCCCTCCAGGCCGGAATAAAGCGCCGTTTGCCACGGGATCGAATAGAAGCGGAAAGCGCCCGCCGTGCCCACGGCCTCAAATATCGCCGCGTGCTGGCAATCGCCCGTTTCCTGATATCCGACAAGCCGGAAGCCGTGCAAGGCGGCCACCTTATCGGCCACCGGCTCCAGGCGCTTCCTATATCGCTTGTCAGTGAGGAGTCGCACGCCGGAAGCGTGCAAATCGCCCCGCACTAGCGGCTTGTGGCGCTCCAGGGCGTCCAGGGCGGCCCGCACTTCGTCCGCCGTGGCGGCGCACCTGTTGCCGCTCCAGCCCCGCGCTAGGCGGGTGACGTGATTCAGGGCCTTGCGGAGTCCTATCACGTTCGTTTTTGTGACGTTGCCCGACTCAATCGCGGCAAGGTGACGTTGCATTGCGTTCATTTGATTCGCTCCTTTGAAAGCGGGTTAAAGTTCAATTGTCGCCAGGGCGATTCGTGCCGCCGATGAACCGGCCCGCGCCGCCCTGAAGGCGAGTCGCGGCGATATCGTCCCGGCGTTGCGATTCCGCACATTCGCGCTTGATCCGGCTCCACAGTGTCGCGCCGCCGATGATAGCGGCGAAGGTGACGAGTCCGACAAGGGCGGCGATAAGGTCAGGTCCAAACATTCGAATCACTCCGTTCCGTTGTTACTCACTCCGTATAGCGGAGAAAGTCCTAACAGGAAGTTAATTCCGGCCGATTATCTCCGCCCCGGCAAGGTTGCCCTCCCGGCCGTCCGCCACCCGATAGCCCCGGATCATAAGGAAGCCGGAGTCCACTTCATAACCAGTGACGCAACAAACGACTCCGCCGATTGCCCGCACTTCCTGCCCTACCGTGGGCACGGGTTGCTTACCGCTCCACACTGGCCAGCCGCCACGGTTCGCCAGGCGCTTGCCTTTCCACTTCGCTTTGACGTGGGGCGGGATCAAGCCGCGCCGGATATCGGCCGCCACCTTTGCCGCCCGCTCCGCTTTGACATACTCCCGCAACTTGCGAGTCGCGTTAGGGCCGTGGAAGGCGACAACGTGGCCCGTTGCCGGGTTGAACCGATAGAAGCGGGAAAGGTGCGCCGCATCGCCGCACTTGATCCACTGGCCAGGCTGGAGCTTTGCGCGGGCGCTATCGTCCAGGGTCCAGATATCAGGGGCAGGGGTAAACTTAGCCATTGTGAGTCGCTCCGTTGAAAGCGTTTCCGATAGACCTTCTATAGCGGATGATTCGTTAATAGGAAGTTACTTCCGCCGCCTTTCGATCATCCACCGACTCGCGGTCCAGGTTGACATAATAGCGCCAGGCTCCGCCGCGCGACTGTTGCCGGAATAGTGCCGAATTAGCGAAGCCGCCCCGGTCATACCATTCCTTTTTAGTGATTCGCTCTTTCCGCACCTTTTGCGCCATTGTCTTGCACTCCGTCTAAAGTGATTCGGAAGTTAGTTCCGATATGCGCGGCCGTTCCGCCGCCGTTCAATCACGCCCGCCGCCTGTTTGCGGATGCGAGCGATTCGCTTGTGCTCTTCCCACGTCGCGACGTGCTGGCAATGGTTGCCGTCAAAATAGGCCGCCTCACTGTAGAGCATTTTCATTCCCTTCCGTTGTCCGATGATTCGACACTAGGGCCGATTCGTTAACAACTGGTTTATAGTGGCGGCCTTGCATCCATCCGGCGCAATAGACCGCAACCAGGGCGAAGGCGACGGCGTAGAGCAAGCAACCGCCGACTCCTTGCTTCCCCTGCCGTTTCTTCCGCTCTAGCGCTTCCTGTTGCTCCAGGGTGCGCCCCCACGGCAGAATCTCTAAGGGCTTATCGTCTTTCATGGCTTGGCCTTTCCCTTCCGTCCGGATCATGCCGCGCCCACATTGCCCGCAAGAGCACGACTCGGCGTTCCAGGGCGTCCAGGGGCGGCCGTGGAGCCTCCAGGCGCTCCGCCCTCACTGTGGCCACCATTCGGGCCGCTCGCCTTCGTCCAGCCATGCCAGGCAATCGGCGGCCATGGCCACGGCGGCGGGGCCGTCATCATGTTCCGGCACGTCCGAGTCGATCAAGTCGCCCGACTCGTCATACTCAAACCAATAGGCGCGAGTCGAACGAAGGCTAGAGCAAGGCCAGCCGCCGTTAAACAGGGCAACGCCGACTTGCGAGACTCGGACCTTGCGCGGCCCTACGGTGCTAAGGATATCAGACATTAGGCGGATTCCTTCCCGCAAATATAGGTTTGCCCGTCATCGCCTAGATATGCCTCCAGGCTATGCCGCGACTCCACTAGGTCGCTAAGCGCTTCGCCGATTGCGCGATTCTCTTCCCGGTCATCGCTCCAGGAGTCCCGGTCCCGGAAGCCCGCGCCGTGGCCCGCCCGCTCTAGGTAAAGGTCGCTTCCCATTTGCTCCAGGGTGTAACGGTTCGCCAGGTCCAGGCCCGCTAAGGCCCCGTCAGGAACGGCCGCCAGGTGCGCCGCGATAGCCGCCAGGAACGACTCGCACTCCGCCACGGCCGCCCGAAAGGTGGAGTCGGGGCAATCGTAAATCGTGCCCGTGTCGCGAGCTTCCCGGCCTTCGCTAGTCGCTTCGTCCGACTCGCTATGCTGCAAGTCCTGAAGCAAGACGGCCAGGAACGACTCGGCCATAGGGCACGCCCGAAAGGCGGCCTTGCGCTCCCGTTCCCGGTTGTCAGTTTCCAGGGCGGCGCGGGCGGCCTTCAGGGCTTCCACCTTGTCCGCCACAATCGGCGAGTCCCGGCGCTCCAGGCCGTCCGCTTGCACGAAGCAAGGCCGATAGCCGCCGCCCGTCTTTTCGGTCCAATAGGTTTGCACGGCCATTATTCCGACTCCTCTTCGTCATAGTCGCCAGCCGTCAAAGCCGCCGCCAGCGTGGCCAGTTCCGCGCGTAGCTCTTCGCGTTGCTCTTCGTAAACTTCGCGAAGGTAAGCGCCGGAGTCCGACTCGATTCCCCAAAGGCCCGCGCTCCGTAGCTCCAGGATTCGGAAAGACTGGCCACCGGCCGGGATAAAGACAACCGCCCGCGCCACGACTCCGACATATTGCCAGGCGTCACCTAGCCACCTGTTATAGCGGAGCCGCGCCTTTTGCGTTTCCCGCTTCAGGTCCGCCGCCGTCTTGCCTTCGCCGATGAATCCCGCGTCTTGCGGATCAAGCGAAGGCCAATAGCCGTCTTGCATTTGATCCGGGGCGCTTGCGTGATTGTCGCGGGGCGTTTCCATTGTCCAGGATATCGCCAGGCGTTGCGGCCGGGTGGCCGAGTCGATCATGTTAAATTGCGTCATTTGATTCGCTCCGTCTAAAGCGTTGCCGATAGGCCCTTGATAGGGGGCAACCGTTAACAGGAAGTTACTTCCGCCGTAAAAATATACACCGGGGCGCTAGGCTCCGTCGCGGCCAGGCCCGCCTGGTTCCACCTGTTGACTAGCTCCAGGAAGTCCAGGCGGCCGCCCGTCCGATTGCCGCCGCCTAGTTGCATGGCGACTCGCACCGGGTCCAGGCTAAGCGATTCGACGTGGCGGGAGCCGTCAGGCCGAATCGCGGTGCGGGTGTAACGGTGCGCCATTAGGCGAAGTCCGCCGCATCGCCCGCCGCGTCCAGTTCATCCCGGCCGCCATAGCGAGTCGCGTTATAGAGCTTCCAGGCCGAGTCCTTGTCCAGTTCCGCCGACTCCTTGCCGTCTTCCAGGCGGATGATTCGGCCGGTCATGGCATTGGAGTCGAACTTGAACCGATAGCGCGGGCGCGGGCCGTGCATTTGCTCCGCCACGTTTTCCAGGCGCAACCCGGAGTCGGTCCAGTCAATCGACTCGTCATCGGCCACGGCGTCCGCCATGATCGAATATTGAAAGTGCGCCGAGTCGCGGTCTCCGCTTCCCCATTTTGTCACAGTGTCGAAAGCCGCGCCGAGTCGGTTATTCTGGCGAAAGTCTCCGCTGATATACCGTTGCCCCTCCAGGCGGCGACTCTGCCCGCGCGGGTTTGCCACGAAGGCGGCGGCATACTGGCCAAAGCCGCGCCCGCCGTAACCTTCGTGCTCCAGTTCCGCGCGGATCATGCAAATATCATCGCCGAGTCGGGTGAAAAAGGCCAGGTAAACGGTAGGGCCGAATCCTTCGCCTTGCGACACGTCCAGCTTAGCGAAGTAAGGGCCGCCTTTTAGCTCGCCTTCGTCTTTGCCCACGTTGAGCGCGGCCGGGACAAAGCGGGTGTAAGTGCCCTTGAATTGATAGAAGGCAATCGGCTGGAACTTGCGCGCCAGGTCCAGGGCTTCCCATAGGTTCGCCACGCGGTAGCTAATCCAATGGCCGAGTCCCGCGCTTGTCAGTTGCACGGAACGGGGCGGCACGGGTGCGAGCGTTGCTAGGGCGTGCTCGCGCTCCAGCTTCGCCAGGTCCGCCGCTTGCTTGGCCTTCATTTCTTCTAGGGTCATCATTGCGAATCACTCCGTCTAAAGCGTCATTGCTATGCGAAGTGATTAGCCCCGGAAGTCCTAACAATCAATTAAAATCGGAAGCAACTTCCGGCCGCCGTCCAGGCGCTCCAGGCTCCAGGCTCCAGAGAATAGAATCGCGCGGCGCGCATAGGCGCGGCCGGGTTAACGAGTCACCCCACAAAAATGGTTAACGCGATTTTCATCATTAACGCGGCGGTAAGGTTAACGCAAAACTTTTGCCCTCCGATCCAGCCGAGTCCCATTCTGGCACACCCGAATCGCCAACCCCCCTGTAGTGGTAATTCTGGAATAAAAACCAGTCCGCCCCACGGCCACGGCGCTGACGTTTGGCGGCTCTCCGAGGGTATGCGGTCTGGTTGACAATTTTTCCAGCCGCGTTTATACGAACCACATAACCGATTCCCACCAAGAAGGAGAAAGCCCCGTGGCCGACACCAATGCCACTATCACTTCCATGGCCAAGCAACTGAAGGAGGGAGAATCGGTCAGCCGATCCAAGCGTATCCCCCTGGACGAACTCGATCCCAAGAAGGTATCGAAGAAGCTGGCCTCCATGCGGAACAGCATGAACCAGATTGCGGCACGGGCGCGTGAAGCAACCGGAAGTGACTTCCGCGTCGAGAGCGGCCAGTTCATCACCTATGACGGTGCGGCCGTTGTCCTGACCTGTGTGCTGACGTGCATGGAGGATGACGGCGAAGACGATATCTGACCACCAGCACCGGAGGACCAACCAATGTGCATTGAAAAAGTTATGAGCTACAGCTTTGCGGGCAAGCTCTTCCCTACCGAACTCGACGCGGTGAAAGCCGCCCTCTCGGAGATCGGCACTCGCCTCATCAAGGACTACTCCACCAATCCGGTGAAGGGTCTTCTCGAACTCGGCCAGGACATCTCCGCTCTTCGCGAGCGCTTCCTTGCCCTGTCCCCCGCCCCTATTTCCACGGAAGAGGCTGAAGCAAAAGAGCCTACCACCCTTTCGGAGAAAGCCGATGGGTAGGGAGAGCTACGCCGGTCTATGCGTGGGCGGCCCTCTGGCGGGCAAGTCCATCGCCTACCCTCACCAGGTCATGAAGGTCGAACAGTTCGAGCGCCCGCCGCTACGGACGGCCCTGGAACAGTCCCTCGCGGCTCCAGGTGCGATCCCCGAACCGATCACCTACAACTGGCACCACACTGGAGCGCAAGGCTTCTGGATACCGCAAGGTGAATCGCTTCACGACGCGATCAACGCGATGGCGCTGGCTTACGCGGAGAAGTGTCATGGTTGAAGGCGAGCGCCGGAAGAAGATCGCCGACGCTTACGTCAGCTTGCCGCACTACGGACAGAAGACCGAACAGTGCATCGCCTTCGTCAAGGGCACATGCCGTTGCCGCAACATCTACCACTTCCTCGATTCCGCCAAGGACTCGAATGTCGAACGCCTCGAAAGGATGCTCTTCTCATGACCGACACTCTCCACCAGGAGCCGGAGCGCGACCAGTTCAAGACCGAGTCGCCGATCCGCGCCTTCACCACCTGGACCGTCCAGGGCCTCTACGCGCTCGGCAAGGGCTTCCGGCCGTCACTGGCGCACCTGGTCCCCTATCTGCACGCCATGGAGAGCAAGGAGGGCTGGCAACTGGTCCAGGTGCTCGAAGCCGGGACGCAAACGCCGAGCTTCATCTTCAGGCAAAGCCGGGTGATCCCGGATGAAGTGCTCATCGACCGATTGCGCGGCGACGATGGCTTCAAGCAGTCGATCCGCGACTTGCTCAACGATGGCGAGTCCGAGCGCGTCCACCTGACCCTATCGTGCGACACCACGGCGGCCAAAGTCAGCGTGGGCCTCCGTCAAGTGACGGGTGATATGCAATCGGCGATAGACGATTCCTGGAATGACGGGGCGTGCATGTCGCGCTCGACACTCGAAGACTTCATCGACCGGATCAACGGATACGCGGCCGAACTCGGCACGGTCGAAGAGCCGTTCGTCCGCAACCGCGAGGGATTCGAGGAAGCGGGCCGGAAGATCGACCAGGCCCGTGATATGTCGGCCGATCTGGATGGCTTCGGCGAACCAGCCGTGCCGACGCCAACCTATCCCATCATGCCGGAGATCGCCGAGAAGCCAGCCGCCCGCGCCATGGCCTCCAGGATGGACCAGCACGACTACGGCGACATGCAACCGGAAGACGAACCGCTCGGCACTCTCTACGACATGACACCCCCTGCCGAGGCAATTGGCGGTCAACCCCCTGCCGAGGCAATTGGCGATGATCCGATCAATCCGAAGCACTACGGCGGGACCGCGTGCGCGGAGATCGGCGAGCTTCTGACCGCCAACAGCTACCAGGTGCTCAAATACAACTGGCGGCTCGGCGAGAAGGACAGTCCGTGCGTCGAGATCGGCAAGAGCATCTGGTATCTCGACCGCGAGCTTGCCATGATCGCCGAAGGGCACACCTTCATCCCCGGCGATGATCGCCTGCCGGATCACACCTTCTTCGACCACCGCCTCCGGGGACGTAGCGAGCACACCGCCAAGGTCGCCCGCTCGCTCATCTCCTGGAACCGCTACGGCAACCCGGAGACCCTGAAGTTACTTCGGCGCGTGCTCCAGGGTGAACTGGACCGGCTCGACGGTTGCAAGGATTGGGGAAGCGGGCTGGCGATATGAGGGGCGCGCTCATCATCTGGAACAAGGACAAGCTGGAGGCGCTGGAAGAGGCCATCGACGTGGCCGTTGCAGGCAACCAGCGTGTCGTGACCTGGGAAGAACGGGAATCCACGTCCAGGTGGGCCACGGTCAAGAAGCATACCGTAGCCCTGGAGGAAGCCCGCGAGACCGCCAACCGGGTCCGCTGCGATCTACACGAAAACCCTATGCCGGTGCTGCCGGAGAACAAAGAAGGACGCGAACCATGACCAGTGCCTCGATTCACACCATCAACCGGGCCGAGTTCAAACATTGCACACCTGACGGCGACAAGCTGATTGCCGAGATCGCGCGTGTCAGCAACCCGGCCAATGAGAAGAACGAAGAGACCGCCCCGCGCCTCATCCGCTTCCTCATCGACAACAACCACTGGTCGCCGTTCCAGATGTGCTCCATGGCTATCGAAGTGAACACCACGCGCGACATCGGCCGCCAGATTCTCCGGCACCTGTCCGCCATCGGCTACCAGGAGTTCTCCGGCCGATATGCCGCCTACAACGAATTGCTCGGCTTCCGGGAGTGCCGGTTCCAGCATCCCACGAACCGCCAGCTTTCGGTTGAGCCGTCCACTCCGGAGCAACTGGATATCGTCACCGAATGGAACGAATACATAGCAGAGAGGGCGCAACGAGATGAACGCGAATATCGGTATTGGCTGGATCGCGGCGTGGCTAAGGAGTGCGCCCGCGCGATCCTCCCTGAAGGCTTGGTGCCGACGCGCATGTATCTCCACTATTCGGTTCGGACGTGGTTGCATTACATCGCCGAGCGCCAGAAGGCGGGCGTCCAGAAGGAGCACCGGGTCATCGCCCACCGATGCCGGGAAATCCTCTACGACCACTTCCCGATGACAGCGGAGGCGTTCTTCTATGCGGATATTTGATAACCCGAACCACCCGCAATACGGTCCCGTGCGGCGCATGTGGATCGTGCTGGTGCAACTCGACCTTCTCGCCGCCGCCGAACGCTGGAGCGACCACCAGCGGACGACAGGCAACGGCCACGCCTGGGATAGCTTCCTGGCGGGCTTGGTGGAGAAAAACCCCCACATCCCGGAGAGCGCGAGCCAGCGGCTCCTGGTCGGGATATTGCTGGAAGGATGGGCGTGATGGCGGAGACCACCGAAAAGCCAAGCTGCCACGGCGAGTATCCGTTTAACGCGGGTCTGTGCGCCGAACGCGGATGTGCGGACTGTCCGGTAGGCCAGGAGTGCCTTGACATCTCTCGCGCCAAACTGCCGCAAAAACCATCGTTCTTGCTCGTTACCGACAAGGGCGAATCGCACCACGCAATCCCGATGATCCTCTTTTGCCCCAATGGGCATCGTCACATTGACGAAGAGGCGTTCGAGAAAGTGCCGCATCATACGCACGCCTGCCAGGAGTGCGGAATCGTATGGCGTCCTGCGAAGGTCAACACTCATGGCGTTCGCTTCTTGCCTGGCTACAAGAACGGAGACCAATCATGACGAGCGTTCCGACTAATTCGTCCATCAAGGGCCGTGGCACCCGCCATAACCCGCGATCCTATTCAACTTGGGAGTGGACCCGCGCCTACCTGGTGCTGGCTTTGCTCCTGCCGCTGTTCCCGGTGATGATCCTTCTCTCCGGCCGCACGCTCCCCGATTGGGCCACCAGGAAGTTACTTCGCGCTCATCGTCGGTGGACCGCCGCCAACGCCATGGACTTCCGGATACCCCCTAACGAGGCAATCCCTGTTTACATGCAACGCTGGTGGCGCGTGCCGCGCAATTGGGCGTTCAACATCTACTATCACATCGTCCGCCGCTCGGACGACGACCGGGCGCTCCACGATCATCCGTGGTTCTCCTTCTCCATCGTGCTCGACGGTGGCTATAACGAACATGAGATCAAGGAAGGCGGCATCCACACTCGCACCTGGTATGGGCCTGGCGCGATGCGGTTCCGATGGCACGGCCGCAAGGCGCACCGGCTCGAACTGAAGCAGCACCACCCGGCCGATGGATGGCCCCCGGAGATGACGACGATGCGCCTGGCTGACTTCAACGATATCTGCACGGCAGGAGACGGCGCTTTTGAACTCCCGGCCACCACAATCTTCATCACGGGGCCAGTGCTCCGCCGATGGGGCTTCCACGCCGCCGAGCACGGCTGGATCGACGCTTACGATTGGGACGCCTTTTGCGAGGCGAACGGCATTGCAGCAATGCGGATGGACGGAGGCTCCGACGCCGTTGTCTCCAGCCGCAACCTACACAAGGATAATTGACCATGGGCCTGAAGAAAGACATCACCGCACTGGTGGAAGCCAGCTATGCGGTCGGCCGCGACGGCGAGAAGATCGCCAAGCGGCTCATCGAAGCCGGAATCCGCATGATGGCGGACGAAGGGGCGATCACCGCCGAGCATCGGATCAAGGTCTCGGACTTCGACACGGGCGAGTTCCATCTTACCACCTTCACGGAAGCGCCGTCCTTCGGTAGCTTTGACGAAGCCGTGGGCGAGATGCGGTCCACCTTGCTCGAAGCCGGATCGACGTTCGACGGCTACGCACGCAACCACTTCGACAAGACGCCGCCGCAACTGGAAAAGGCGGCTCGAAACGTCGAAATGGCCGGAAAGTGCTTCTCGGCGGCCGGGGAGACCTACAGCCCGCCGTCAGAACCATCCAAATTGCCCGATTTCCGGCCCGTGGAGCACGATTCCGGGTCTGAAGGCTCCGGTGGCCCGGTCGGCAGCGCCCGCACGCTCCTGAAGGCGCTCTACGCGGCCGAACTGACCGGCGAACCGATGCTCGGCGTATCCGTCCACCTGGACGACCGGCCGGTGCTAGACGCCCTGGTCGAACTCGGCCATCTCAACCGCGACGATATCAGCGACAAGGTGACGCTGACGACAATGGGCAAGGACTCCATCGGCGTGCGCCCGCACGGCGTTCCGGAGCTTCCGGTCGAAGTCGCGGAGATCACCGGCAACATCGAAGAGCGCGAGCTTGCCGCCCGCTATATCGACGGGAAGATCAAGGGCGTCGAAAAGCACCTGGCCAACAATGCCGGGGCGGCCGACCAGGCGGACTACGAGATCATGGCGCGTATCCTTATCGAGATCGCACATGAGTTCCGGATCGGCCTGCATCTCCCGACCATCCACATCGGCGGCCGAGTGGTCCCCTACAACGAAGACCGCTCGACCGGCGTGACGCACGCGGCCCCGCTCCGGCTCTTCTTCGAGGATGTCTATTCGCGGAACCTGAAGGCGGGCTGGTGGACCAACATCGAAGACGGGACGCCGAAGAAGCGCAATGTCGGCGAATTGTTCATCCTCTTCATCACGGAGATCGCCGAAGCCTACATGGCCTATCGCGACAACCTGGCGGATGACAAGCTGCCCGAATATCCGGGTCTCGGCGTCGAGCTTGCCGATCTCGGCATCCGGTGGGCGGACTTCTGTGGTGCCCTCCTGGCCGGGAACATTGTGGAGCACTCCGGCGCGCGGAATCCCGGTGACGAGATGTTCATCGAGATTCTGGCAATCGCCAACCGCTATGAGGCGATCCGCAAGACGCCTGAAGCTAAGGGCGAGCCGGAGGAAGGGGATTTCATCCCGGCCGCTGACGTGGCGATCATGGTGGACCGGAAGCTCGACTTCAACGCCCACCGGGAAGATCACAAGATCGAAAACCGCCTGAAGGAAGGCGGCAAGCAAACCTAATCGGACTATGTAGCCTCGCGGCTTGACAGGTTTCTGTCTTCACTCTAAGCAGAGGGTCGCGAGGCAATTCCGGACAGAAAATGATTCGGGGATTCGCCAAACGGAAGTAACTTCTCTAGGAGGACCACGAAAATGAAACGTATAGCACTCGGCTTCGCCATCGTCGCCTTTGCGGGTCTCGCGGCCTACGCCCTGTCAGGGCAACCGGCCATCGGCCTGATAGCCGCCGTCATCACCCTCATCGTCCTTCCGCCATCAATTGATCCGGCGATCCAGATCAAGGAGCGGCAGCTAAGCCACATCCAGCCGGAGATGCGGCCTGGTCCGAAGACCTGGAAGCGCGGCAACAAGGAGGCCGGGACCGGCGAAGTCCTCCAAGCCCTCCGAACCAACCGCGAGGGAACGCCGCTCTGCCCGAATTGCGGAGAGCCTTCGCTTCTCCAAGGTCCGAGCGGCGGCATGTCCATGAACGCGGCGTGCGGATCGTGCCTCCATGAGTTCAACCTTGGCATGTTCGACTCGCCCCCGCTGGTGATGGAAGCCCGTGGTCGGATGGACGTGGGCCGCGCGGCAGTCTTCGGCATCTCGCCGGAAGAATACACCGCCAATCCGAACTCCGAATCGGAGAAGGTGCAATGAGCGATGCAGTATCCCAAGCGGCCGAATATGCGGGCCTCATCGCCGACATCTGCAAGCTGTCCGCCTATGACCACGGCAAGCGCCGCGATCTCGAACAGCAAGTGTTCCAGCGGCTCGGCTACGAGACCACGATCAACAAGCGCGGCTACATGATGCGGAAGCCAGGGGAATCGCACTGGCAGAGCCAGCCGCAAATCCTCTCCGACTTCGGCACGGCCGTCAACTACACCATCGGCCACCGCTACGGCAATCTCGACCATCCGCTCGAACAGAACTGGTATATCCGCGAGATGTGCGAGACCAGTGAGCCGGTCAACCCGAACGGCAAGCGGATCGCAGCGTGGGCCATCCGGCTCCACAAGATTGGCAAGCCCTATCGAGACGCTACCGCGATCTCCCCGGCCGCCGCCCTGGTCGCGGCCTGGCTCCGCACTCATCCATGAGCGGCGAGCACACCCGGCTAGGGCACACCATGACGGCGACGTTCCGGATGACGGACTCGCCGAAGTGGTTGAGCCACTTCGAGATCACCCGTGACGGCGACAAGATCACGATCCTGGTGGTGAAGCGCAACGGGATCATCCAGTGTGAGGCTGACGCCGACGCGAAGCAATTCTTCGACATGATCGAAAAACTGAAGGAGTTCTGACATGCCTACCACCAAGCAAATCGAAAACATCCTCTATGACTTCATCGGCCAGGGCGGCGGAGACGGCGACACGATCACCGAATACGCCGAGAAGATCGCGGCGCTGTTCGATGACAACGGCGTGATCCTGACGGCCGCCGCGCAACTGGAGAACGAAGTTACTTCGACGCTCATGGATATGACGGTCGCCACGGTGCTCGCCACGCTCATCGAAGAAGAAGGCGGCGGCCGGTCCAATATCAGCATCTCCCCGATGTCGATGGACCACATGCAACAGCACTACCTATACGAAGTGCGTAACGAAGGCATGATACGCCATGTGAGTATCAAGCTCCGCGAAGACAGCCCGCTCCAGAAGGAAGAGAACTGGCGCGAGCCGTCGAACCGGCACGCCCTGGTCGATACCGCCCCTGATTCGCTCACCATCGACCAGTTGAAGCCGCAAGCCGAGCCGAAGGAATACAAGCGGCCGGTATGGGCGGTGCGGTTCTGGTGCGCTACCGGCGACGGCTTCCGGCCGGAACTACGGGCGTGCGCGGATCGCGACGACGCCGCGCGGACGGTCAGAGGATACCACGACGACGATGGGCGGCCGGATGCTGCTATCGAGAATCGTTGGTGTTTGCACGAAGACTGTCCCACTTCGGGATGCAACCATGATCCGAAGCTCCGGGACGAACCGGAAGCAACTTCCGAGGCTGAATAGCTGTTGACAACTCTCTTGCAAGCGATCATACGGTGATCGTCACACAGCGAGGAAAGTGACTGGACCATGGCAAAGAAGCCGAAGAAGACCTACGACATCGACAACGATCCCACGTTCGACACCAGCGAAGCGGCCAAGAGCAACGCGCTGGACCGTCAACTGATTCAACTCCTGGAGCGTATCGAACGCCTCCGGGAAGAGAAGAAGGGAATCGCCGACGACGAGAAGGATGTCTTCTCCGAAGGCAAGGCGCTTGGCTACGACGCCAAATTGATGCGCGCCATGCTGACGCTTCGGAAGATGAAGCCCGATGATCGCGCCGAACTCGACGCGCTCATGGAAACTTATCGCCGCGCCACTGGTTTGTAATCCCTGACATCGTGAAGAAGAGAAGGAACTGAATTATGGAAAAGCTGACTCTGCCGAAGGCCAAGTTCGCCCACGAACTCACGGCCGCCCCCGTCGATCCGACCATGAAGGCCGCCGAAGCGACCAGCGCCAAGCTGTATCGCGTCCCGGTCTCCAAGATCAAGGTCATCCCCGGCTTCAACGTCCGCGTGCAGTCGCCCGACTACATCGCCCACCGTGACGCCATCCGCGCCAGCATCGCCAGCAACGGCTATGACTCGACCAAGCCGCTCGCCGGTTACGTCGCGAAGGAAGGCGATGAGAACGTCATCTATGTCACGGACGGCCACACCCGACTGGACGCGGTGAACGAACACAACGCCGATCCCGACACGGCCGAGAAGGATGAGATCAACACCTTGCCGGTGATGGTCCAGCCGAAGGAAGTGTCGCTCACCGACCTGACCGTCATGCTGCACACCGCGAACAACGGTCGGCCGCTGACGCCGTTCGAGCTTGGCGTCGTCGTGAAGCGGCTCCTGGCCGAAGAAGGCGCGAAGAAGAGCGAGATCGCACAGCGGCTCGGCGTCACGTCGCGCTACCTGGACGATGTGCTCCTGCTTGCGAACGCTGATTCCAAGGTCAAGCAGCACGTCGCCAGCGGCGCGGTCTCCAGCACCATGGCGATCCAGCTTATCCGCAAGGACGCCGACAGCGCCGCCGAGAAGATCGAAGCGGCCGTGAAGGCGACCGCTGGCACCGGCAAGAAGGCGACCAAGAAGCACGCCGGTCCCCGGATGCAGAAGATCAAGGTCGCCGTGCCGTTCACCGAAGACCAGGACATGAAGGAGATCGTGAAGGCCGCTGCCGCCGCGATCCGCGAAGCCGTCCCGGCCGTCGAAGGCGAGGAAGACGCGAAGCTGGCTGGCGTCAGCGGCACCGTCAACCTGGTGATCGAAGTGCCCGCACCGGAGAAGCCGAAGCCCGCGAAGAAGGCTCCGGCGAAGAAGGCCGCCGCCAAGCCCGCCAAGGCCGCCAAGGCGACCGACGCGGAGCCGGAGGCGAAGCCCGCCAAGAAGGCCGCGACGAAGAAGGCCGCTGCCGCCAAGCCCGCGAAGAAGGGCAAGGCCGCCAAGGCTGACATCGGCGTCGAAGGCGCGGAAGCGGTCGGCGAGGACGATGAAGTCGCGATCCTGCCGCCGAAGGTCGTGTCGGACGCGGATGTCCCCGACGACGAAGAAGTGGACATCTAATCGAGACGGGGCCAGGAGCGGGGCGGCACAGATGCTAGTGTCGCCTGAAGGGGAAACTTCGCTACCTGGCCCCACCCCTCCGATGAGCGCTGTGCCGATACAGCTTTCATCGGAGTGGTGGGAATTGGCCTCGCCCCCTAAAGTCCGACCACAACCGGAAATGGCCCTGGAGCCGATGAGGACAGGTTGCGCCGCTCCAACTCATAGGAAGTAACTTCGATGGGCAAACGGTATGGAAGCAAGGCCGCATACGAAGCGTCCCGCGCCGACATCCGCGCCCACCGCGACAAGTGGGAAAGGTGGTATCAGATGACCGACGAAGAACGCACCAAGCAGCGCAACAAGGAGCGCCTGGAAGGCGACGAAGCGATGATGACCTTCACGATGCTCATGGCCTCCAGCATGGCGGGCGGAGCCGACGCCAAGAAGGCCGCCGCAAACGCCGAACTGGCCATCGCCGAACTGAAGCGCCGGTTCACCTGACCGTGGCCGGGTGTAGGCACATGCGGCAAGGCGATGAAGTCTTCTGCCCGACTTGCACCCGGCGCTGGCCAGTGGTAGAAGAGCCTCCCCCTTGCGAGAGGAAAGATGATGGACAGAATCCCGCCCACGAAGATCGACCGGAACCGGGCCGTCGAAGAGGCCGCCAAGCTCCGCGATATAGCGGATCGCGCAAAGGCCGCTCGCCCCGTTGATACCGGCCGGGATATCCTCCGCGCTCCAGGGGCGCTCCGGGACATCCTCTGACAAACGAAAAGCCGCCGATCCTTTGCGAGGGGATCGGCGGCTTCGTTTTTCCCCGGAGGACCAGTTCCAAGGGACAACCTACCAGGAGGCAGGGATCAATTTACCCGATCTAGTCGGGACAGTCCAGCCCCTTCATTCCCGTCTCATCGAAGAAGCGGCAGAGCCGCACACCGGCCGAGCGGAGTCGGTCGCCCCAACTCTCGACGCTCGCGTTGTAGCTGGCTTCGGCCACGGGATCGGTCGCGATCTCGTCAGTCGGGATCGGCTTGGCTTCCGTCACCGCCTGAAGGTCCGCAAGAGGGGGGTATCCGCCCGTAGCGGCGCAACCGCTCACAAGCGAGAGCATGAGCGGCAGGGCTAAGGCTCCCGCCAGGCGCGTTCTGTATGACATCCTGAAGTTCCTTCTCACTCTTGGCGTTTTCGATGGTGTCCACGGCCCGCTGGTCGGCCGCGTCTTCACGGGCACCGCTGGCAGCGGCCTCGCGCTGGACTTCGTGGTCTTCGATCACGGAGTTGTCGTAGGCGCACTTGCCCACGCCGAGCGCGATGACCAGGGCGACGGCGAGCACGCCGATCCCGATGGCCTTGGCGACCTTGTAGGACAGCTTCTTCCCGAACAGTCCAGGGATGAAAGCGCCGATGGTTGCGATGATACTCATGTCGATCTCCTTACGGCCGTTGCCGGTATCCAGCCTGTTGCAGGCCGGTCTGGAAGTCGATGGCATAGCCACCGATCAACTGTGCCTTGTCTCGGCCGTTGATGATGTCGCGGCTCGCGATGAACTGTTCCAGGGTGCCCGCTCCACGCACAGGAAGATCGTCGTCCAGGTCGCGGGTGGTGAACCATCCCTCGCGCATCCCATAGACCATCACAGCGGCGGCCACGTCAGCCTTCAGGAGATCGTCAGGGTTGGCCACCAGGTCCACGTTCCAGCCGCGCTCGCGTAGCTTCTCCGTGGCCTTCTCGTAGTTCGTCCTGCCCGTCAGTTGCGGATAGCCGCGACCGGCGAACTTGGCCCCGTCGCCAGGCGTCAGGTTGCCGAGTTCGCGGGCCTTGGCTGGTCGACTCCCCCGGATGTCATACATGCGGGTGTAGTAGGCGGTGCCGCCATACTCCTTGACCGGCAGCATCGTATGCGCGGTTTCGTGGTAGGCCGTGGCCAGGGCATAGGCGATCCAGGAGACGCCCCACCCCTCGCGAGCGCACGCCTGGATGATCGTGTCGCATCCGGCGAACTCATCGGCCGAGATCACCGGGCCGAGCATCTTGTTGCCGCGTAGGAAGTCGTAGAACGCCCCGTAGTCCTCGAAGAAGGACGCGCTGCCATCGTTGAGCGGCTTAGGGGCTGGCGACGGCGCGGGAGCCGGGACGGACGGCGGGGCGGAATCGATTCCCTCCGGCACCATCTCGGCGAGCAAACGAAGCTCGGCCGCACGCGCCTCCAGTTCGGCCGCGATATCGAGTAGCTGTTGATCGCTCATGACCGTCGACTCCTTGGTGCTGCATCTTGCTCCGGCTCCGGCCGCTCTCGGCGTGATTCCGGCCGGTCCTGGTGGCTCGGCTCTGGACCCGCCACAGGCGGCACAGGAGGCGCTGGAGGCCGTCCTACGGTCCTGGCGGTGTCGGTGCTGCCGTCAGCCTCAACGCGCTGTCTCCCGGCCATCTGGACGCCGGAGCGGAGCAAGGCCGCGACCTTCAGCATCTTGACGATTTGCTCGGCGGACGGGGCCACCATGTAATAGGTCGCCATCAACCCGGAAAAGCCGATGATCCACTTGCAGAGCGACAGGAGCGCGGGCACGCCGAGATGCGGCGCGGAGAGCGCGACGGCCGCCAGCCGGTCGATAGCCCCCCACAGCATGAAGAGCACGGCCGCCGTGGTCGTGAATACGAAAACCCGCCGCCAGAGCCAGGAGGCTTCGGGCAGCGGGTCTTGTAGGTCCGTGGTCGGGCTGGTGCCGTCGCTCATCTCATCGTGTCCCTCAACTGCAATACGGCGAAGCGTAGCTCGGCCATCTCCCGTTGGTGATCTCGAAGCGCCTCCGCGACATCCCGGTTACTTTCCGACCACATCAACAGAGTGGTGCTGTCCAGGATCGCGCCACCTATGACTTTCGCGGCGCTCTTGTCGTCGTTCTCGACGCTCTTGATCTTTTTAACCGCCGACCAGATTGCCGCTATCACTGTGCCCACCGCTGCGAGAAAGACTCCGGCGTTCGTGATGATGGAAATGAAGTCAGGCGACGAAACTATGCTGGACACGGCGCGGCCTCTTGCTCTTCATATCGAGCCGCACCTTTTCCGCAAAAACCATGTCAGTAGATGCTCTGTAGGCCGACACGATATCCATCATGACTAGCCCTGCATAAACAACTATTCCTGTATTTGCCACCCCACTATTGAAGAGTCCGATGCAAACTTGCGTCCAGATGAACGCGGACAGGAAGCTCATGAGCAAACGGATGATCGGCGTCCGCGTATAGGCCCCGTTTATGAAGAGGGCGCACGCACGGACCATGCCGACGAAGATGGCGGTAAGTCCCCACAGCGCGGCCGGGTCATAGCCGCGTGCCATCTCTTTCATGCCGGAGAATACCTGGCGAGTCGCGTCGTCAGCGAACAGTCCCGGATGGAGGACGACATAGACACCCCACCAAACGAGCATGAAGGACATCCACCATTCGGGGAGCCTTGCTGGAAAATGTTGCTTCAACGAAACTATTAGCATGTCAACGCCTCGCACGTTCGACCCCCGCTTGTGAAGAATAGTTGGTGCCTGTTCTGGTTCCCACCGTATTAACCTTTTTGCGACTCGATAGCAACCCCATGGAAGTTACTTCGGTTTTTCGTGAACATACGGTGAACACTAGAAGTTACTTCCGAATCACGAACGCGGGAACGCCGAAGTGGGAGGAACGAAAGACTCAGTATAGACCGGCTCACCTTTAGTGATACGAACTTCATCAATCCAGCCGATAAAGTCGCGAGCCGTGCTGAAACCGTCTCGGCCGATCCGCAATACTTGCGTGTTGTTAGAAGGAGCGGCCCTTTGCGCGCCGACACGCCTCATAATCCCGTTAACGAATAGTCGGTAGAACGCACCTTCACGCGAAACAGCGATGTGGTGCCACTGGCCTGTGGCGAGGACTTGGCTATCGTCAAGGGCGACGACATCATTACCCGCCGCAAGAGCCAAGAAACTCGCTTTACCGTCATTCAAGTCTAGGCTGTATTCCTGCCCACTTGTCGATGGTCTCTTATTGACGATAGCCACCCGTCCCGCTTTGATGGAGGGAAGGTAAATCCAGGCTTCCACACAAAAGTCGTCCGTGCTTCCAGTGCCTATAGGCATCTTCAGTTCGGCCGCATCCGGGGTGGTCAAGAAGTCACCCGTTCCGTCCAGGAGCAAAGATGTAGCCCCGAACTTAGCTTGCGCGGCGTCGAGTTGCGCGTTGCCGTTGAACGTCATCGGGTGGGCGTAAGTGCTTTCGTCCGTGGTCGCGACATCGCCATCCGAACCGTTCATACCGAGCAAAAGAACGACATTCGAGAAGGTCGGGTTTGGCGCGGACGGGAGGGTCAGAGAACGCGCGGTTGGGAACGGGAGAGTGGGCGGGGTGAAACCGGCCAAGTTATAGCGCGGAACGCCCATCGTTATCCGAAGCCAGTTCAAATTGCCATACCAGTAGCGACTGGCCTGGTCGTTTTCGGACTGTCCGATATACAGGAGCGTGCCGTCCGCGCCCATGGTGGAGCTTTGCGTATTGGAGCCTTTGAGCACGCCGTCCACGAAGCCGTAGTAAGTGGTTCCAACGCGGATCACGCAAACATGGTGGACGGTGTTGTTAGACATACCGGCCGCGACACTAAGCCGCGTTGTGCCTGTGGTCCCGCTGAAAGTTGAGAAGTTGATGACGTTGTTGACTATAGCCATGATGTAGTTGTTGCTGTTACGACGCCGACCGAATATCTGGTTGTTCTGGCTGATATCGGTGCAGTAAACGTAGGCTTCCATACAGAAGTCCGGACCTGTGGCTCCGGTCAAAGTCAAGCCATCGTCCCAACTGGCATTTAGGTAGTTCGCATCGGCACCAAAGAGGATGCTTGGGTTGTCTCCCACGGTGATCCCGGTGTCAACTTGTGCCGCGCCTACCGCATTTACAGTTCGGGCGTATTGCGAACGATCCGTGAAAACAGTGGAGGCGTCGGCCCCCTCGCCGTGCAGCAAGAACACTACGTTGTCCCAATAGGGATCGGTAGCGGGCGGCGTGTAAGGAACAGCTTCTCCCCGGCCGAGAGAGGGTGCAGCGAAAGGAATCACGATTTGAAGTCCTTGCTAAGCGTTGCCATGATGGTGCCGTCGCTCCGGACATAATAGGAGATCACGTCCACGGCGCTGGCGGTAGTCGAGAGCACGCCACCGGCCGCCACGCCTCCAGGGAACTTCCAGTTCGATCCGAAAGCCAGCGTGCGCGATCCCGTGCCATCTTGGGTTACGATGATGATGCCCGACTGGCCCGTTTTCATGTTCGTCGGATTCGCCAAGGTGCGGTTGCCGCCGAGCGTAACCTTGAAGTTGAAGCCGGTGTTTCCGTCGATATTGATCGTCGCGCCATCCGTCAGTGTTTGAGTAACGGCGGCGTCGAAAATCTTCTTCGGAGTGACGGTTGCCAAGGACGTGGTGCCGGTCCACATCTGGCTATCACTGGCCTCCGATCCAGGCACCGCGCCGGTCGTCATGAAGCGGTCAGCCCATACCGTGCCATCGAAGAAGTTGTAACGGTCGGTCGCCTTGTTCCAGAGCGTCCAGCCCTCGAACGGCGTGATGTATATCCACGCGCCTGCATCCCGCACCGCAACCTTGTTGGCCTGTGTGGGGTGCGTCTCATCGAAGATATGCACGTCGCCGTCAGTCGGTGCCCCTGGCGTGGCGGCGACCTTGCTAATGACGTTAGCCTGGACAAGGATGGAGAGCTTCAGCAAGTTCAAGCTCATCTCATCGTCCCACCCGTCCTCTCCGAGATCGAAGAAGGCTTTCAGGGCCAGGTTGGGAAGGTCGCGTGATGCCATGTCAATTCTCCGAAGTTACTTCCGTCATGATCCGCCCCAATTGAAGCCCCATCCGTAGCCCCAACCAGTATTAAGGAACACTTGGAAGCGATAATGCTGCCACGATACGATGCCGTCGCGTTCACTCTCCAATTCGATATAGACGATAGAAGGAGCGTTGTCGGCAGTCTGCATTGTGGCGTCGTAGGTCCAAGTTGTCGCGGCGATTCCGGTGACAGTGCGAACCGCCGTGTCGGGATCGTCGTAAGGGTAGATGCGGATGTTATAGGTCGTCCCGTCCTCCGGGGCAACGCTGGCGTCGAAGTGGTCGATCAACTGGTCTGATTGCGTGACACGATTGCGGGTGCCCCAAGTTATGACAGGTTCATTGTGCTCCCCGTCCAGGGCATAGATGCTGTCCCCGTCCACTTGAACGTCCGAAGGCGGATAAGGTCGGCCCTGGCGACCTACCAGTTCGATTGACTGTTCGGCCGCGTCTTCCAGTGCCAAGACATCCGACGATATCCTGGTCAGCACCTTGGCGAAGACTGTTTCCCCTTCAGTGTAGGCGCGGCCGTCCGAGATTAGGTCGTCGTCAATCGTCCAAAGGATGTCACCGGCCGAGTGCGTTTGCGGAATCGTATCGCCTGTGCCGCGAGCAATGGTCGCCGTGCTGGTGCCCTCATCGAAGGCGTCCAGGCGGACGAGTTCTTCCCCGATGTAGAGGGCCTGGCCTACCGTGTCAGGGCCAACATCCGAGATGTCCGTCAGAACGACTTCCGTTTCGGTCTCGGAGATATCGTCCTGGAGCTTGGCATTGCCGGTGAAACTGCCGGTCACATCGACCGAATACTCCGGCTCGCCGTCCGCCCTGGTAGCCAGGTCGTATTGGTAGCTGGTGGTGTTGGGGGCCAGAGCAAGCTGACCGATATAGGCGGCGTCCACCGGGGCACTCTCGGCGTCTCCAGCGCCCACCAGGAGATAGATATCCCGGTAGCTGGCTTCGATGAGGCGTTCTTCGGCCGCTGGCACGGCCACGGAGGGCGGCGGCGTCCAGCCTGGCTCGGCGGGCACCACATAGCTGGTCTCTGGCAGGCCGAAGACATCCTGGATCGTCTTGATGGAGATTTGCCCGTTGAGCATGTTCCCATCGTCAATCTCGCCAGCGCGGAGAACGATGTTGCTGATTCCCCGTTTGGGATCGCTGACGCGGAACGGCATACCAGGAGCGATCCGCCAGCCGCGCCGGTCCAGGACCACCGTGTAGCGCTTCAGGCCGACCGCGTTGGCGCGGAGATCGCGAAGCACCACTCGGCCGAGAAGTTCCTTCGTCGGGATGCCGCGATAGTCCTGGTCGAGCGAGGACACCGACTGTTGCGCCTGGAATGACGCCAGGTTTTGCGCGCGAACCTGGAACTCCTGGTTGGTGATAGGATCGCGGCCGGTGCCGATGACTTCGTTGAAGGAAGAATCGGTCGATCCCGAATCGTCCTCCTTGATATCAAGCAAGCCGCTGTCCGGAGTGAAGAGCGGCAAGTCATCGGGATCATAGTCGTCACGGACTAGGCGGATGACGATGAGTCCGGTCTCGCGATCCGTGTAGAGCACCGCGCCAAGAAGATCGCACAGCTTGTTGATGAAGGTGTCGATGTCTTCCTTGCGATACCAAGCGATGCAGAGACCGAAGTTCTCCCCGCACAGCGTATTCGCGGCGGCGATGAAGCTGTTCTCATCCAGCTTGTCGGCCGGGAGACCACGGCCCCATTGCGGATTGGTGCAGCACTCGTAAACGATGTGCGCGCCGTTCATGGCCTTGATCTGACCACCGTTGAGGAAGACCACGGCCTTCTCTGGATACCAGGGATTGTCCTGCCACCAGCCCTTGTCCCAACGGCGAACGCGGAACTTCCATTCCTTGACGTAGGGATTCATGGCCGAGACCATGCCGTCGAACCAGAGCGTCACGACGCCCCGGAAGTCGGACACCAGGCCGGTCCCGATGGAACCTTTGACGCTCGGCAAGGAGCCTTGCGCGCCAGGGAGCACCTGGTCTTCAGCGCCCATCCACACAGAGAACGGCCCGACCAGGCCGCCTTCCTTCTTCTCGCCGCCGAAGAGATCGGGGCGGTTGACAGAGGACAAGGTGTTGTCGGTGATAGGTCCGCGCCACGCGGTCAGGTCGGCCGCCTTCCACTCCACGAACTCATTGATCGGGCCACGGCAAAGCCCGCTCAAAATCGACATGAAGTAGCGGTAGCCGATTGTCTGTTTCTTAGCGCCCATGGTCGTCCCTTGCGATCTCGGCCACGCGGATAGCGAAAGGATCGCCGGTCGCGGCCAGGCGGTCGGCCGGTATGCCGTTCTTCACGAAGTCTCTCCAGTCGAGACCGTTGGCCCCCCACCAGTCGCGCGTGCCGTTGACGCAAAGGTTCGCCATGCGGAGATGCTTCACGCGAACTATCACTTCGGAAGTTACTTCCGGCATCACTTCTTGCCCTTCGACTGAATCTTGGTAGTCCGGTAGTTGCCATACCAGAGAACGAACCAGCCATCCAGCCACACATCCCCGAAGACGACAGCGTGCGGCGTGCCTTCCTCGACTTGCGGGATGTCGAAGTCCTCCAAGGAAGCGGCTTGCTGGTTGGGGACTTTCATGGTGATCGCTTGGATGACGTAACTCGCCACCATCGCGATCAAGGCCCATGCAAACATTGGCATCGGCTGTCCCCTAGAAGATCAATGTCCCGAACGGCGTTTGCCCCGGCATAAAGTCGAAGCCCCCGAAGTTCGGAAGGTTGGCGAACTTGCTGTTGCAAGTCGTAGGGGATCGGTCGCAACCAGGATAGACGGCGACGGCATCGCCGATCTCCAATCCGTCCGTCAGGCCGAGCATGGTGAGCACCAAGCCAGTGTGCGATTCGATCATGCGGCGTTCAATGGTGCCTTCGTCGGTGATCTCCCACGATATGAAGCCGCCGTTGAAGTATCCGTCAGGGTGCGCGCCTAAAGTGTCGAGCGTGACGGTGTTGCCGGTCAGCGCCGTGACCGCGCCATCCGTGCGGAAGTCCTCCGGATCGACCCGGCAACCGGGATCGTAGAGGAAGTGCGGGCACTCGCGGGTCCAGCAAAGCCGGAGGCCGGTTCGCTTGAACGAAGCCGTGATGGGCTTTCCGATAACCTGTGCGTCGGCGTCTCCGAGCCGCTTGACGTTCGTGACGGTGCCTATCCAGTAGATCGGAGCATCGACTTCCGACTCATGCTTACGGCGCACGGTGAGCCAGATGGAATCGCTTGGAGGCGTGCCACGGAAGAGATCGACAATCGGCAAGTTCGCGGGACAGTCCAAGGTGAAGTCGTTGGCCGACGATCCGCCCTGGACCATCCCCTTGTCCGAGACAGCGAGCGCTAGATACTCGACATCGGTGGCCACGCCGTTGATGATCTCGCTTCGAGTTATGTTCCGGTCGGCGGACGTGTAAGCCCATACCGTCGCGCCCCATACAATGAGATAGAGGGCAATCGGCCTGCCGTCTTGTGTGCTGATCTCGGCGTCGTTGAAAGCCATGGCTACTTGTCGATCCTGATAGAAACGCCACCAGAGTTATCGCCGAGAGGCGAATCAATGATGCCGAACGTGTAGCTAGAATAGCCGGTGATGGTCTCGAAACCAAATGCCTGCCGTGCGGCTTCGTATCCGGCAAAACTGGCCGAAGGATCGCCGATTTGCATGACCAGGGCGGGATTGCCATCTGGAACTACCCAAAACTGGTTGGCCGCTCCCCGTGATCCAGGCGTGACAGGAGGACCGGGATTGCCCCACGGAGACCAACCCGCGTAAGTCTGTCCTGGAGGCTGTGTCAGGTATAGCACATCGCTCGGCGAGAAGCCGGAGACCGTGATCCCGTTGGCCAGCATAGATGTGGCCGTCGATCCACCGTGGACATCCGCGTCCACGTTGATGAGGGTGACAAGCTCCAGGCCGCACGGCAAGTCGTCCATCTCGGCCGGTGGGATCGGGAAGTAGATCGCGCCAGCGGTCGTTCGCGAGTTCTTGAAGCTCTGGAACGTCAGCGAGCACTCCATCGCGCCGTCCGAGTCGGCGTGGTGCATGATCTCCACCGTATCCTGGTTGAGCCGCACGGTGGACAGGAAGCTCCCAGGGACACCGGAGACCACGGCAGCGGCGAGACCCGCCCCTACGCGGAGTCGCTCTTCAGCGGCCGACTGTGGGACGCCTATGTTGGTGATCCTGGCAGGGGTGACACCATTGATGAGCACCGCATCCCGGCCGGGGACGATCTCGCCACTCCCGGCATAGGTGTAGCCGATCTTCTGGATGTCCAGGTTCGTGGAGGCGAGCGCGCTGTTGCGGCTGACCACGAAGTCCTGGTTGAAGGAGGGGAGCCACAGCGCCCGCTGACGGCCGCGAAGCCAATACAGGAACTCGCGGAACTCCGATTGCTCCTGGCGGCCCTGCTTGATCCAGCTATGCCCCTGAATCTGGAAGGCACGCTCGGCCGGATCGGTGCGATAAGGGATGCCCGTGCGGTTGTCTTGCTCGGAGGCGAGTCGCATGTGGTCGGTGGTGATGATTTGCGAACGGTTCGGCGGCGTCACCAGCACCGGCATCCCCTCGAAGGTGAGATCGGCCGGAGTGGTCGCGGTATAATCGTTCGCTTCGATCACCTGGAACAGCAACACCGATTCCCCCACGGTCGTCGTCAGCGCGTCCAGGCTGGTTTCGGTCGAGAGGCGAGCCAGGCGCAACGGATAGACCTTGGCACCGGCCGACCAATTCCCGTCGAGCACCACGTCCAGGTCGAGACCGTCATCGTCTTGCCCGCCGATGGAAATAACTTCCCAGGTGAACGTGTCCTGGTAGAGCAAGGCAAAGCCGCCCGTCAGGAACTCGCGATAGGTGTTGTCGAAGTCCACCCGGCTCGCTCCGAGCGCGGCATCGGCCGTCAGCTTCGCTTGATCGAACCACAGCGGGCAGAGCCATTCGTCGCTGCCGAGCCGGTGCAACACCAAGTCCAGGAAGCTCCGCTCGTTGTTCGTCGGATTGACGGTGATCTCGATATACCGGCGCGGCGACAGCCGGAGCGCCCGCCGTTGCTCGACGCCCGTGGACGAAGTGAGCACATCGGTCAGCCACTCCAAGCGCTCCAGCACGCCTTCGCGCCAGTTCGGCCGGATGCTCCATACAGGATAGGCAGGAGTCATTAGTCCCTCAAAAGCTGCTTGATGAGTGGCACGTTGCGGCGAAGGTGTGTGATCGTCGTGCGCTCCCCGGCGTTACCTTGCATCGCTGCCGCCACCTGGTCGTCACCGAAGGCGAGCACCTGGCGCAAGCTCCCGCCACCCTTCTGTGCAGCGGCAAGACGGTTCTTTTCGAGACGCTGTTGCTCCTTGGTCGTGACCTTCTCGCCCTTCTCCAGGACGGCCAGCATCTCATTCGACTTCAGGCCAGCGCCTTGCGTGCCATTGTGGTAGCGCGGCACGCCGGAGAGATCGGGCATACCGATGTTCCGCGACAGCTTCATCTGGCCGCCGCCATAGTCGCCGACCGTGCCGCCACCGTGGAAACCGCCCACCAGGCTCTTGGCGATCCGGAGCGCGTAAATCTGGATGATCGCTTGCGCGATAGCCTGTGCGAACTGTGCCGCGAAGTTGAGCGCCGCGCGGCCGAGATCGGAGAACAAGTCCTTCAGCGATCCGCCACCAGTGATGACGTTGGCGATCCCTTGCGCCAGCGTGTCGAACATCGTCATGATGCCGCCAGCGATAGCTTGCTCGGCGCTCTGCTTGACGGCCGTGGTCAGCGTATCGGTATAGCGAAGCTCGGCGTTGTATGCCTGAAGCTGTGCCAAGGCGCGGTCATAGACTTCAGGCGGGAAGAGATTGCGGTTCGCCTCCAGATATTGCTGGAGCAATCCGATTTGCGTGGTGATCGCCTCATTGGTCTGGTCGTAGGCCGACCGGATGCGAGCTTCCTTCTCCGTGAAGTTGATAGCGCCGACATCGTAGAGCCGATTGGCCGCTTCGATCAACGCCGCACGGCGCTGGAAGATGTCGTTGAGCCGCTGTTCCTCCAATTGGAGGCCCGCGTCCGCCTGGCTCCGCACGATGGTCTGTGCCGCCTGTGGGCCGCTGCTTTGCGACTGGATGCGGGCGAACTTGTCCAGGAGCGCTTGCGTCTCGGCGCTCGGCGTCAGGGTAGCGATGAACTGGCGGGCGGATTCAATGGCACCGTCGATTTGCGGCCCCATGCTGGAAGTAACTTCCTGAGTCCGGGTCAACGCCTCTTGCGCCGAGATCAACCCGGCGTCTTGTTGCTCGCGAATATCGCGAAGGCGTTCATCGCGCGACCGCAAGAGGTCGTTCACGTTCGATTCGTAAACGGCCATCTGGCGGATGTTGACCAGTTGCGCCTTTTGCGCCGCGAGCGCCGCCGCGTAGTCCGCTTGCGACATGCCGTTGATAGGCCGGTCGCCGAACTTCTCCTGGAACTCGGCCAAGCGGTCTTCGAGCGCCTTGAACTGTTCGTCCACGGCGTCACGGGCAAGCTGAAGCTGTTGCTCCAGGGGAGCCTGTGTGCCCCGCATCGCCTGTGCGGTCGCGCGGCTCAACGCGGACGTAAGCTGGTCCGACTCGTTCTCATACTGGCGCTGAAGCTGTGCGGCCTCGCGGGCACGGCGGGCGGCTTCGGCCTCCGCCTCGCGTGCTGCCCTCGCGCTGTCCCTCTCGGCGTCCCTACGGGCTTCAGCGTCCGCCGCCTCTCGTTCCCGCCTCCGGCCGCGTGAACCGGCTCCAGCGTCCGCTCCAGGCGCTTGCTGGACCCTTGTGGTGGCCCGCCGAGCCTGTGCCATCTGTCCGAGGGTATCGTTTTCGGCGTCGGCGAGGATGCTGTTGCCCCGGCCCTGCCCGATGTTGACGCCAATCTGACCAGCCGCCGCCATGGCACCCGTGAAGCCGCCACCAGCGCGGAGATAGGCTGTGCCCGCCCCCTCGAACAACGCGACCGAACGGCGGGCGACGTTGACAAGGTAGCTGAAGCCGAGAACCGCGTTCGAGATGAATCGGGTGACGGACTCAATGATGCCGGTATCGGCGAAGGTGTTGAGCAAGGTGCGCCAGGCCGTGCGAAGGGTGTTCGTCGCATCGGTCATTGGACCGCGAGCCGCATTGGCCCCGTCCTGCATCTTGTCGTAGAGCGCGGTGAACGCCCGGTTGACTTCATCGTATTCCCGGCCGGTATCCTTCGACGCGATCAAGTTCTCGCGTTGCGTGTCGGTCAGGAAGTGATAGCGATCATCCAGCTTCAGGACTTCATCCGCGCCGCGCGTGAACGCTTGCGTCAGTTCCTCCGTCGCGGTCTTTACGTCGATCCCTTGGACCGTGGCCAAGTTGCGAGCCGCAATGATGTAATCGTCCACGGCGGCCGGGTTGAGACCTTCCGTGACGAAGATGCGGGCGGCCTCTGTTGCCTCTTCGGCCGAAACACCGATCGCGCGGAATTGCTCCACGATAGCCTGGAACTTCGAGACATCGTAGCCATTGGTCTCGCCGAGCGAAGCGAGCACGGTTTGCGCGGTGCGGAGCGTCCGCAACTGGTCGTTCGCTTCACCGATGGCACCGCCGAGCACGCCGAGCGCGATGGCAACCGGCGCGATAAGCGGAAGCCACCGGGCGAAGCCGGAGATGATCCCAGGGAAAATCTGGACGATCTGCCCCGCCTGTTGGGCGAAAATCTGGAACGGCGGCTGACCGCTCGCCAACCCGGTGAAAACGTCATTCACCTGGTAGGAGAGATTCTGAAGCTGGAAGGGATCGAGTCCGAGGAAACCCTTCTTGCCGCCAGGCTGAAGGACGTTCGACACGCGCTGGATCGCCGGGGCAGCGCGACCGGCCGCCGTCTCGATACGCTGGATCGCAGCCGGAAGCTGACTCGAGTCGACTCCCACGCGCTGAAGCGCCGCGCCCATCTCGCGGAGCTTGGCGCTATCCCGATCCAGGGCAACACCAAGACGCTCCAGGGCGGCTTCCTCGCGCTGGAGATCGGCCGTCATCTGTTCGACGTTGGTGCTCGCGTTGACTTGCGCGGCGGCCAGTTCGCGGACCTTGGCGGCTTGGCGATCATAAGCACCGGCCGCGTCGTCCACGCGCGCCTGTTGCGCGGTGAACTTATCGACTTCGGCCGACACCTGTATCAGGCCCGCCTGGATGCCCTGGAGTTCGTTGTTGAGATAGCCCCACTCGGCGACACTGATCTTGCCGCCCGCCATCTTGTTGACCACGGCGTCGAGCCGTTCGTCCATGCCGTCCAGGGTCTTTGCCGCTGCTTGCGCCGGGTTGACGATCCCAAGCACCGCATCGGCCAGGCGGGTGGCGGCGGTGGCGGCACCTTCGTTGCTGGTCTTGATCCGCTCCGTGGCGCTTACGGCCGCAACTGAATCCGAAGCCAGGCGACGGAAGGCATCGACTTGCGCCAGGCGCTCGGCTTCGACCTTAGCCCCGGCGATCTCATCCTTGAAACCGGCCACCGATCCCTTGGCAGCGGCGAGGCCCTGTGTGATGTCCCGCTGTGCGATGGCGACGGTGCGGAAAGCGTTCTGGAGATTATCGACCGGGCCGATGATCCCTTCCACGCTGGTCTTGACTTCGGTGTAGTTCTTGCGCGCCTCATCCAGGCGAGCATTGTTCGCCGCAAGGCCGCGCTCGGCCGCCGCAAGGGAGTTCGTCAGGCGCTTGGTCGGTGCTTCCGCCCCCTCCACCTGTGTCTTCAGGTCTTGATACTTGCGGGTGGCCTTCTCGACGGCCGTTTCAGCACGCTCGACAGCCGATGCCTGTGCGTTGAGTTGCGTCAGGAGCGTGCGCGCGTTGGCAAGCTCCTGTTGCGCCTTCTCCAACTCGCGGGTGGTGGTGGCGAGGGAGTCCAGGCTCTTGTCGGTTTTGCCGCTCGACTTCACCAAGTCTTCGAGAGACTGGCGAAGGCGCTTTACATCGGAACTTAGTTCGTTGACCGGGCGTTGGGCGGCATCCGTCTCCGCCCGAAAGATCATCTCGATATCGCGCTTCGACAGAGCCGCCATCCGACTATTCCCTACTCTCCGGTCAATCGCCTAATCACCGACTTGAAAAGGCTATGACCTTCCTTTCCTCCGTGAACCGCTGCTTGTGACGCTTTATCGACAGTCGCTTGGTTCGCTAATTCATTGTCCACCCTCCGCTTGGTGATCTCCTTCTCCGACCACAGCTTGCCGAGTGGATATCGACCGGCGTGGATGTGCCCTTGCGCGATCAAGAAGTTCGCGTCTTCGCGGCACCCGAAGTAGAAGACGGCGAGAGGATGGCCTGCAATTTTTGCGACACTTCGCCCCGTCCCGCCACGGCCGCCCTTACGGCGTCTTGAAGTATCGCTGAAAGGTTTCCCAGGCCACCAGCATCCTCAATCGTCAGCTTCAGGGTTGCCTGAATGATCTTGATTTGAAGACCGGCCGGGAGCTTCACATTGCGAAGTTCCGGCGTGTCGGTGACGGTGGAAATAACTTCCGAAACGAAGTCGGGGAAGGAGCGCACAGCCACCATCACCAAGTCGGTCATGTTGGTGACGGCGAGCACATCCTTCTGCGACTGGATGTAGAGCGTGGTGATCTCCATCATCGTGTCGAGATTGTTGACGATCAACAGGCTCATGTCGTCCAGCGACAGGCCGCGAACCGGGCGCTGTTGCCCGTCGCCTGTGTCGATCATCACCGTAGGAACTTTATAGTCGGTCCAGGTCATACTATCCTCGCTATAGCAAAAGGGCGGCGACCCGTAGATCGCCGCCCCCGCTTATGCCTGATTGGCCGTCGAAGATCAAGAAGCGCGACGGCGGGTGATATACTGGCGCTCCACCATCGAGTCCCGCTTCAGAATCTCGAAGTTGAAGGTGACGGTCATCCACTCATCGCCCTTCAGGCTGAAGTCGCCATCGGGCATGAGCTTGACGTAGGGCCAGAAGTAATCGTCGTTGGCACCGGCCGCGTTGTTCGCGATGAAGGTCATCTCGCCTTCGATGGTGTCCGACCGGCCGACCACGATGTCATCGACGCCCGCCATGACGCCATAGGCAACTTCGAGATCGTCGCCGTCCACGATGTCGGTGGCGTCTTCGTGGATGAAGATGCGACCGGCCGCCGCGTCGATGGTGAAGCTGTCAGCCGAGACACCCGTGATCGTCACGCTGCCGATCCGGCGCACACCTTGCGGGAGAGCCGTTTCGACGCCAAGCTGATACCACCGGCCACGCTCGACGTTGGTGAGCGTTTCTTCCGCGTCGGTGCCGCCCGTCAGCGTAGCGCCGGAGACGGTGATGTTGGCCGGAGTAGCCGCGACCTTGGCCAGGGTGATCGCATTGCCGCCCGCACCAGGCGCAACGGCCGTGATGGTGGTGACAGCCGCCGCGACGGTAGCGGTCACGCCGAGCGCAACCGACATATCGTTGATGAAGTTGGCCAGGGCGGTGGCCTGTTGCGCGATGGTTCCTGCGATGAGGATTTCCATGCCGCTCGGATCGGCGTCAACGAAGGTGATCTCCTGGCCGTTGATCGTCACGGTGTCGCCATCGTCCGGAACCGCCGTCGAGAAGGTCACGGTGCCGGTGGCATAGCCGCTGCCCGCTTCGATGTTCGTGGTCTGGTAGCCACGGAACCAGAGCGCCAGGTTCGGAAGGGAGATGTTGTCGCACTGGAACGATCCGCTCGAATCGTTCTGGAGCGATACGCTGGCATCCTTGACGCGGACGCCGCCTTCGCTCGAATAGTGATCCAGGGTGTCTTCCGACTGCGACAGCGAGAGCGCCGGGGTGTTCCCGAAGTAAAGCTGACCGCGCGGAGTGCGCGTGCCGGTGCGGAACTGCCCGAAGAACAGTCGGCCACGGCCAACGACATAGTTCATTTCGTCCATCTGAAATCTCCCTTCTTACTTGCCATAGGGGTTGCTGATATCGGTAGTGATCTCCAGTATCAACGGGAGATAGAACATTGCCAAGCGCGATGCTGCTTCTTCCGAAGGCGGCCTTACCACGCCTTGACCGATAGTTAAAGAGGCGATGTCTCCGCCGAGCATCCAGAGATCGGGATACGTGGGCAGGCCGTCGCGCTCGTTAACCGCGATGATCCGATAGAGCCACTGTTCCACGGCGGCCTTCATCGCGTAGGCGGGATCGCTCGGATTGTCCTTGTCGTCCTTCGGCCAGCCCTGGACCAGCAAAGTCCATGTCTCCAGGCGCTTGTGGCCCTGGTGCCCTGCCGGTTGCCCGACGATAGGGCGCGGCGCTTCTAGGATCGACAGGCAATCCTGGACTTCCTTGGCGGAGACCACCAGGAGGCCACGATAGCACTTGATGCCCTCATAACCGGAAGTTGCTTCCAGGATCGTGGTGAGCTTCTTCAGGATGCGAAGTTGCTTCGAGTCGGCCATTATGCGAGCCTCGCGAATTGGCGGAAGAACTCTTGCGCGATGGCCCCGACGACTTCCGGCGTCTCGGCTTCGGCGACTTCATTCCGGAGAATCTGGTCCACGCTCGGACCATACAGGAGAACCACGTTGTTCTCCAAGCGGACCATACGGCTGGTGTCCTTCTTGTTGAGGGTCATGCCCTCCTTCAGGCGGATCGCCAGGCCAAGATTGAAGCTATCGTTGTCCAGGGCCGTGCCGGAGCGAAGGCGCACCAGGAAGGCGTCCTTCATGTAGCTGGAGCCGCCTTTGACACGGACAGTCACGCCGCCCCGGCCGCCGACCGATCCGCTAGTAGCGAATCGAGCGAGACTGGTGGGCCGCTGGCGACCGACCACGGAGGCGGTCAGCCGAGTCGGCGTGGCGTGCTGTGCGAAGTTGATCTTGTCATCGACGTAACCGGCCGGGAACTGCACTTCAGCCGCCACCGCCTTGCGGAAGCGGGCGAGACCTTGGCCGGAGAGAACATCGTTCATGGCCAGGGCCGCCGCGCGCCGGGTGACATCCGGAACGCCGTCAAGGAACTTCTCCAGGTCCAGGACTTGCGCGATGTTGATGTCAAACACGGGTGACGGTCCAATAGACGTTCTCCGGCCCATCGGGATCAAGCTCTTGGTCGAGGATCACCGATAGCTCATAGCCGGGAAAATGAATCTCCGCGCCGTTCTCCAGGACCAGGCCGAGAGCGTCAAGCTCCGACTGGTTGAAGACCAGCTTCTCGATTGGCTCCATGACGGTCAGGCCGTCGCTATCGCCAAGGTTGACTTTGGATTTGGTGTGGAAGCGCGCGGTCAGGCCAAGGCCCGCCGCGATGTGCTCGGCGGTCGGCACAGTGGGATCACCGCCGTCCGTATAGGTGCAAGGCTCGCCCATCCTTGCTTGGATGGCGAGCCTCGCTTCCCTCTTGATGGCCGAGAGGCCCATCGGTTAGATGTCCTCGTCTTCGTCGGCATCTTCGTCCGCGTCGGCATCTTCGTCCGCGTCGGCGTCATCGTCGTCGTCGGCTTCTTCCTTGGCAGGAGCGGCCTTCTTCGCCGGAGCCTTCTTGGCGGCGGTCTTCTTGGCAGCGGCCTTCTTCGCCGGAGCCTTGGTTTCCGTCTCGGCGTCGGCGTCGTCATCGTCTTCGATGTCGGCTTCGACCGCCGCACGGACGGCGCTTTCGTTCACCGGCTTGCGGAGCGCACCGGGAAGCGCCTTGTTGATGGACGTGATCTCGTCTTCGGTGAAGTCGGTGCCGGAACCGGCCGAGATGGTCTTGCGCTTGCCGTCACGGACAATCACCACCGACGCACCGGCCGCCACCATGAAACTGGACTTGCTCTTGGTCATCATAATCTCCTGGAAGTTACTTCCGGAAAGGCAGGGCGACGATCCGAAGACCGCCGCCCTAGCTCATTCAGGCTTCGCCGTCATGGACGACGATGTGGAAGGAATTGTCGATGTTGGTGGGGACCATGAGCGGGGCGCTTTGCGTCATGGTGTAGGTCAGCGACGGGTCTTCCTGGTCCCACATCTTCGGGAACAGCGGAAGAGCCTGGAGACCCGCGCGCTTGTCGCGGATCGCACCATAGCAGCGAACGCCACGGAGATTGTTGCCAGTGCCGACCACCGAATAGGTGCCCATGATCGACTGTGTGACATCGTTCTCGTCTTCGTATTGCTCGTTGTAGGTGTAGATTTCCAGGCGGCCCTGCCCGTTGGCACCCTGGAGGATGCCACGGAACTCGAAGGGCTGACCCGGCGAGCCGAGAGCCGACAGCGTGGAGTCGCTGGTGCGCGCCACGTTGCCGATCTCCTGGCCCTTCAGGAGCGACTGGACCTTCTCGTCTTCGTAGAAGAGATCGAAGGCTCCCAGGCCCATCGTCAGGCGAGTGATGGGGGCACCGCTCTCCTGGAACGACAGGGTGCGGAGTTCCGCCACATCGGTCAGCGGAGCCGCCGCCGATTCGCCCCACCGGGCGGTGCCGGTCAGGATGCGGGTGAGACCGGCGTTGCGGCGGAAGTCCACCACTTGCGTCGGATAGTCCTCGCCCGTGATCGTCACGCGACCGTGGATGATCGCCATGGCGGCCATCCAGTTTTCCCGACGCTGGATGCTTTCGCGCTCTTCGGCCAGGTTCTCCGAGATCGCCGCGTTCCAGCGCGCACCGGGCGAACTGGAGCCGAGACCCGGAATCTCACCCGCGCGGCGGGTGAACTGCCGGTTGGGATCGACAATATGCTTCGGCTTCACATAGGCCGGAGCAAAGCTGAAGGTCTCGAAACCACGCGACCGCATAACGCGACCCTGGACGACAGGGCTGACGAACGGCGCGAGCTTGCGCGTCGTCTTCAGCTTGTCGAACATGATCTCGGCCGTGTCGAACTGACGGGCGCTGGTGAACCAGCCATCCAGCCAGTAGGCGGATTCGACCGGAGTGACCCGAAGGACATCCAGCATCTCCGCCGTGCCGTAGAGATCAAAAGCCATTGAACTATTCCTTTCTTTCGATTGGCCAGGCGGCGCTCTTAGTAGAGCTTCTGGACGTTAATCATGGTGCCCGCGAAGGCGGCCTTGACTTCCAGGTAGGTGGTGCCTTCCGGGAGATCGAGCGCGTCGAAGTTGGGGTGGCCGGAGATGAAGACCGGCGTATCCACCGGGCCGTCATAGCCGCCCACGGCGTCCGTAGTGTCGAGCGCGTGGGGCAGGATGCCGTAGGGGACGCGAGCGCCACCGACTTCCGCATCGCTGTCCGTGCCGCCCGACAGGTTCGCCCCGGAGACCGCGATGTTCGCCCCGGCTTCCGCCAGGGTGACAGCGTTGCCTGCCGTGCCCGCCGACTTCACCGTCACGACGCCCGCACTGGACGTTGCGATCACGCCGTTACCGCTTTCGACGTTGAAGTCCATGCGGTGCGCGTTGATGAAGTTCTTCAGGTTGGTGGCCGTGTCGGTCAGGGTAGCGCCGATGGCGACTTCCCATTCGTCATCGACATCGGCCGCCGCGCGGAACGTGATGACTTCGCCGTTGATCGTCACCGTTTCACCGGCAGTCGGAACCGCCGTCGAGAAGGTGATCGTGGCCGAAGCGTAGGCGTTCGGATTGTCCGAGTCGGCGAGAGGATTCCAGGGAACCAGGAGACCGCCGACCAGGGCGACCACCGGGAACTTGTAGGTCTCGCCACGCGCGTTCTTCTGGCCGAAGACGTGGCCTTCGGCGCAAGTGCCCTGCGTGGTCTGCCCGTTCGGCTCACCAGCCCAAAGCTGGATCGGGGTGAAGGTGCCTTCGAGATTGAGGCCACCAGCCAGTCCATCCATGTTCATTCTCCTTGTGGGCACTTGCCCGTTGAAGGGTTGTTAAAACTGACCGTTGCCGATCAATGCTGCGACTTCAGGGCGTCACCGGACCACTTGGCACCCGTGACCTTGGCGTGATCCGCCAGGAGCGGATTGACCTTCGGGCGACCACCGGCACCTTCGTCGTCGCCCTTCACCTTGCCGCCGCCAGCGTTGGGGTGCTTCGACTTGCCCATGGCGCGGTCGAAGTGGTTGACGCGATCCCGGCCGCCCTTGCGGGCCGAGCGAGCGGCTTCTTCGCCTTCGTCTTCATCTTCGTCGGCTTCGTCGTCGGCGTCGATGTCGTCTTCGGCGTCTTCCAGGTCGTCATCGTCATCGTCATCGGGACCGGCGACCTTCTGCTTACCCTTCGGGGCAGCGGCCTTGGCCTTCTTGCCCTTGGGGGTGCCGAACGCGGCGTCGAGCATACCGATGGCGTCGTCCGCCGACAGGTTCTCGTTGTCGATGAGCGTTTTCGCCAGGGCACCGGCCTGTGGGCCGATATTCGAGGCGTGATCGCGGATCGCCTGCTTGCGTTCGATGCTGGTGGCGACGGCCGCTGCCGCCTTTGCACCGGCTTCGGCCGCGATGGTTCCGATCCGCTGGAGATCGGCTTCGGTGAGAGCGGAAGTAACTTCCTTCGCCTTCGGGTCTGCCATTGTAAGTTCCTCTTCGTCTTCAGTGGAAGGGTCATCGTCGGCCAACTCGGCAAGGAACGCCGCGACGGCTTCAGTGGGCGTCTTTACCGCATTGATTAACCCTTTGGCAAGGGCTTCGTCCGCGCGATATACACGGGCTTGCGTTGCACGCACTTCATCTTCGGAGATGTCGCGCGCTTCCGCCACCAGGGATATGAAGTCATCCCAGGTCTTTCCGGCGCTTTCACGCCACTCATCCAGAACGGCTTGCGGCAAGTCCTGATACGGATTGCCGTCAACTTTGTTCTCACCGGCCGTCGCGAACGTCACCTTGATCCCGGCGTCCTTCAGTGCGCCTTCGTAGCTGACGTGCATCCGATAGACACCGATGGACCCGATTCGGGCCGAAGGGATAGCGTAGATCGCCGTGGGGGCCACGCCGAGCGCGATGCCTCCGGAGGCGGCCAGCGAGTCGACCATGGCCAGGCTCGGCTTCACGCGGCGGCTAGCCATGATCTCGCGGGCAAGCTCGAAGCACCCGGCCGCCTCGCCGCCAGGGCTGTCCACGTCGAAGACGATCAATTCGACATCATCGTCATCCAGGGCCAGGTTGAGCATCCGGCGCACATACTGGTAGCCGGTCACGAATCCCCACGATCCGTTGAAGCGATTGAGCAAGGTTCCGTGGATCGGGATCACGGCCACGCCGTCCTGATAGACGAAGGGCTTGCGCTCATCTTCGTCTTGCGGCCCGTAGCCGTATGCCGACTCCAGGCTCTCCCGCGAAGCAACTTCCAACGCGGCTCCTTCGGTCGATGCGTCGATCTCATAGAACCGGGTCAGGTCCGCCATCACGCGCGGCGACGTGTCCTGGAGAATCAGCATGTCCCGCGAGTCGATGCGGGACAGTGCTTCCATGCTGATACTGTTGTTCTTCCGCTTACTCATCGTCGGTGTCCTCATCTTCGTCGGCGTCAGCGTCGTCCTGGTTCTGTGCCGATCCGGCTCCAGCCCTGCCGCCTTGCATGGTGTTGCGGGCTTCGTTGTTCCCGGCGCGCTGTGCGTCGAGCGAGAACGGAAGGTCGAGCGCCACGAAGACCTTCTCTTCCTTGGCCCGCTGTGCCGCCAGTTCGCGCCAGTCTTCGCCGAGACGCGAGGCTTCCTTCTCGTAGGTCGAGAGACCCGCCTTGATCCGGAGCATCGCGGCTTGCGTCTCCTTCAGTTCGTCCACCTGACCACGGCCGGAAGCGATCCAGGAGCACCGCGTATAGGCGTCCTTCATGAGAGGCTTGTAGAAGTCGGTGCGGTTACGGCCGCGCGGCAGAGGCAAGTTGCCCTGTGCGATCTCTTCTTCAACCCAAAGCTGATAGACTTGCGTGGCCGCCCGGTCAGCGCCGAACTTCTTCTTCGAGTTCATCGTCCGTTCGATCAATGCCATCTCGGCCTTGATCCCGGAATAGTTGAACTTTGCGAAGTTCCGGCTCATCTCGGAGAATCCGACACCGAAGGTCGCCGCGAGCTTGCGGATCAAAGAGTCCTCGAAGTCACTTCCGATTCCGCCCGGTGTGCCCATCGGCAGGATGTTGAGCTTGGTGCCGGGGAACAGATGCGGCATCTTCACGCCGTCGATTGCAATGTTCTCGCTGGCTCCCAGGAAGTCCTGGAGCATCGACATATACTGGCCGACCGCGTTCATGATCCCTTGCTCGCCGCCGCCCATGGCAGCGATGACATCGGCGTTCGGCATCTCGGACTCGACGGCCGCCGCATAGCTGGCATCGACCACGGCCTTCTGGAGCACCAGTTCCGAATAGGTCTTCGTCATGTTCGAGTGGCCGAGCGCCGCGACCATCTCGGAGATGCCACGGGTCTGGTCGATCATGTTGGGATCGCGGACGAACACCACCTGGCGGCGGCCCCACGGCTTGCGCGCTTCGATAATATCCCAGGTGTCGAACTCCCGGTTGTCCCAATCGGTCTCGTAGCCGCGCCGGAAGTGGAAGCGGATCGGCCGGTTCTTCCGGTCCATCTCGACGCCGCGCGAGAGCTTGGCCCCGGTTCGCGGATCGTATCCATCCGGCAGGCCGTCGCGGTTGCAGAGCCGATCCGGGGAGATCATCTGGATACAGGTCTTGAACGGCCGCGACGGATCGCTGTCTTCCCATTCGGACGTGCCGATGATCTCGCCCGTATAGCAGAACGCCCCAACCCATAGGCGGAGCATCCCGGTAAAGGTCAACTGGCCACTGGCGTCAAACCATCCGTCTTCGCTCTCGGCGGCCAGGTTGAAGCGGCTCTCGGCCACGGCCGCGAACTCTTCGGCCCATTCCTGCGCCCATGCGGCATCGGTGCCACAGATGACCCGATAGTCGGGCTTGGCGTTGAGGCGGTAGCTCGCCCCAACGATGCTGTCCTTCTGGATTCGGACGGCCCCTTGCGTGTAGCCGTCATTCAGCACCATGTCCTTGCCGCGTGCGTCGGCGAGCTTCTTGCCTGGATTGATCGCCCGGTCAGGGCTGACCATCGGCGGGGACCACAACGCGGTTTCCCGCTTGGTGCGCTCGGCACCCTCCAGTCCGCCGCCAAACGACATTTCCCGGCTCTCGCCGGGATGAAGGATGACCGCTGTGGACTTAACTGTTGCTGGAGCTTTCTTCATCACATCCTCGGAAAGACAAAACCGACAGGGCGGGCCTTGTAGCGCCGCGCGAACCGACAGTCGATCATGGCTTTGAGTTCGTTGATGAAAGCAAGGAGCTTGGCCGCGTTAGCGGTCGTGTATTCCACTTGCTCACCGTTCTGGTCAACGAAACGCTTGATCGCCTTGCCGGAGAGGATGTCGTCATAAGCCGCTTCGAGCTTGACGATCCGAGCCTTGATGACCGCGATCTCGGTTGGCGTCAACGGCAGCGACATCCCTTTACCCCATCTTGCGGCCGAACTCGGCAAAGTTAAACTGCTTTGTCTCGCGACGTTCAAAGGCGACTTCGGCGTCCGCTGCTATGACCAGGGGGTTGTCGTCCCAATCGGCGGCAAACGGAGGCGGGCGGTCCCAATTGAGCCGATCTATCCCAATAAGGGACGAAACGCAAGCCCCGATGGCATAGTAGAACAAATCCCAGGCTTCGTTGCGCTTGGCGATCTTCTTCCATCCCTCGCCGGGGACTCGCATCTCGGAAGTTAGTTCCGCGAAAAACCAAGACATGCTTTCCGTTATCAGCCAATCGGGAAGGTGGATCATGCCCTTCCCGGTCTCCAATACGTCAAGGCGCGCGTCCAGGTTGTCCTTGTTGATTGTCGGGTTAAGCTGGAGCACAGGGATTTCCCCGCGACGGCGCGACTTATCCTTGGCGATCTCACTGTCCGGATAGGTGATGCGGGCGCGCGGTGCCCCTGGCGTGGAGTCACCCTTCAGGAGATGGAACCGCGAGGACAACCCTTCGTCTCGCATCTTGCGATAGAAGTTGTAGGCGTTGGTCGTCACGCCGACCTTCTTGCCGTCGCTGCCCTCCTTGCCCGCCGCACCACCGGAGTCGCACAGCGTCAGCTTCACCGTCATCTTACGGCCGCTGTCATCGTCAAGCTCATAGCTCGCGTCGATCACTTGCTCTTTGATCTTATCCCAATCGTCCAGGTAGGATGCGGGCTTAACCCAAAGATAGCTCTCCTTGCCCTCCGGAGCGGACGGGTCCATGCGGTCGGAATACTGGATCGTGAAGCGGTCCACCAGATACAAGTCGAACGGCTCTCCAGGAGCTACGCCGATAATCTGCACCACGAAGGCGTTCTTCTGCACGTCCACCAGGCCAAGGAGGAAGCGAACGCGGGGCGGCACCTTCTTGTAGCTCCACGCCTCGCATCGGCCTTGGATAGATTCCGGAGTGCGGTTCTCGGAGTCGACAATGTGCTTCGGCACATAGGGCAAGCCGAGATCGGTATTGTAGAACTTCGTCAGCGCCGTCTCATCGCCGGTCGCCAGATAGTCGTCTTCAGCGTCCAGGTAGCTCTTGACCAGTTGCGGCCAGGTCACGAACGCGGCGGCCACTCCCATGAGCCAGAAGGACGCGATGTTCGAGCCGTTGCCCTTCCCGCGCACATAGCCTTCTTCGTCTATCCACTGGCCTTCCTTTACCCATTGCCCCCACAGGTTCATCTTCTTCCGCTGGACTTGCTGGATGCGGTAGGAGCAATGCGGGCACTCCATGTAGGCACTCGCGGACTTGTCGGTGTTCGACTGGAGATCGTTATCCCACTTGATATGATCCCAACGGCCCTCGAAGTAACTTCCACATTCAGGGCAAGGCCAGTGCCAGCGTCGGCGGTCGCCGCGATTGTAGAGCGAGAGGATGCCGGTCGTCGGCGGAGCCATGTGGCCGGTGACGACTTTCTTGTAGTCGATGATCTCGCGCGACGGGCTACTCTCCGCCAGCGTCATGGCGTTCGAGCCGTAGGTCGTGGTGCGCTTTGATGCCAGGTCGAAGGCGTTACCCTCGCCGTCGATATCATCCTCGATTCGGTCGTAGTCGGTGATCCCGACGCGGCCGATAGGCTTGCCTGACAATTCGTTCTTCGACGGATGGGAGATCGTCAAGAGCATCCCGTTATCGAAGGTCTTGTCGAACTTGTTGTCCGACTGGCTACCCTTGGCCAGGGCGTCCTTGACTTCCGGCGTGTAGCGGATGAGGCGGTCGATACGCCGCATGGAAAAGTCGCGAGCCGCCGTGAACGACTGGCACACAATCATCATGTCCTGGCCGTCTAGGTGCGCGCCGTAGCCGGTCCAGTTCACGATGAGGCCGTCAGTCTTGCCGGTCTGTGCCGATCCCACGAAGACTTCGCCCCGGAGATCGGGATTGGTCAGTTCGTCGGCCGGTTCCTCCATGTAGGGCGTGGTCTCGTTCCGGTAGGGACCAATATACGCGCCAGGCTGGTTGACTTCGCGATATTCTTCTGCCCACTCGCTGACCGTCATTCGGCGCGGCGGGACGAAGACCTTCTCTGTGACCGCGACCGCGAGTTCGCAGAGATCGGAGTATTTAGATATCGACTTCTTCGTCTTCCGGGGTTTCAGGAATTGTTCCGGCGTCACCACGGGAATCGACCAGGCGTTCAACAGCCGATCCTGTATGATGTTCTCGGTTAGCATAGTATTCCTGGAAGCCCTCGGTTAGCTTTTCTTTGAACTGTGTGATCGAAGCGTCGGTTATACGCCGAAAGGCCCGCCGTTGTCCATCCGTCAGCCCCTCTTCGCGTTCGATGTCATCGACCACCAGCAACATGGTTTGGCGGATGCCGTTCTCCAGCACCGCGAATAGGGCCACAACATCTTCGGTCGGCCACAGGTTCCCCATCTCCTTCTCGAAGGCGGCACGGGCACGCTGGCCGTTCCAGAACTCCTTGTTGAGAAGGGGTGGAAGCTCCTGTGGCGACATCTGCCGGATATACTCTTCGATCTCATAGCCTGGCTTGACCAGGCGGGACGCGGCCTCCCGGATTTTATAGACCTTGTAGCCGTTCCGCTTGCCGCACGGGATGATGCCCTTCATCCTTTGCGGAAGTGTCTTGGCGTCCGTCTCAAATAACTGTGCGATCTGGCTCATCGTAGCCTCGCCAGTCGCAAGTAATTCGGAAGTAACATCCGATATCCGCTTCACCACAGCTTCAGTTCCTCTATCAAATCTTCGATCCGGGTGTGCAGGCTATAGACCGGCCGCTCACCCGATATCCAATACCGCCGCGCCAGGCCGTTATAGTAGATCGCACTCTCCATACTCGACATGCGCCGCATCTTCAATCGCCATACCAGGAAGGCGATCTCCTTTTCCAGGCGATCCACGGCCGGGGACGGCTGGACTCCGCCCATGGTCTCTATCAGGCCCCCGATCTCGGCCGACAATGCTTCCATCCCTTCAGTGAGCACGGATCGTCTCCGTCAAGCCGTCCACGGCGATCTCCAGTTGTCGGCAGGCTCCTAGCAAACCGGCAGGGCGTTCCCGAAGAGCGGCCGGGTCTAGGTCGAAAGCCAATTGGACCGGGCCGCTGGTCCGGAGATCGGAAGCCAAGGACGCACGGCCGCGAACGGAGTCGACTCCCGCCCGTTTCATGGCGGTAGCTAGGGCGTCATCGTGATCGTCCCCGAAGGCCGATGCGAGGACTTTCCTCTCGAACAGCGCGCCGGGGCCGACAAGCTGCACAAAGGTCTTGCCCTTGCCCGCGTCGAGCGAGCATCCGATCCAGGCGTCAGAAGGGGATGTCATCGTCAAGCTCCCCTGGTGGATCGACCTTGAACCGTTCGGCCGCCAAGCCATACCGTAGATCGCTCGCAGCGCGCTCCAGGCGCATCATAGCGCCTTTCAGCCCTGGCACCCGCCCGATGAGCGCCGGAGACGCCAGAGCGTCGTCCACGGCCGCCTGGAGCGTCGATCCGAAGCCAAGACAGTCGTGCTCCAGGCCGGGGCCTTGAAGTGCCACGTTGACCCGCTCCTTGTTCTCGCGGTGGATGAGCTTGCCCGTCTTCTCGCTGACGCCCGACACCACCTTCGGATGCTTGGCTTCCCATAGCGTCAGGTTCAACGATTCCAGGTGGGCCTGGATATCAGGGTCAAGTTTAACCGGCACGCAACGTCTCCACCAATCGGTCGATGGCACGCTCGGCGCGGAGCATGGACGCCTTCAAGCCGCGCGGCATCGCAGCGTCAACCGCGTCCTCGAACGTCGCGCCGACAGCGGTGGCGACGGTGCCGCCGTCAGCCCATGGGACGCGATCCATCCGGTTGAGCGTCACCATCCACGGATCGGCAGGCTCGGCCACGCGGGTCAGCCTGCGGCCGTTCGGGATGAAGAGATGTTGCGGCTGGTAGCACTGGCCGATCTTCAGCCCCATAGACTGAATCTGGACTTGCGTGAAATGGTCCAGCTTATGCTGCTTTGACACGGGTGGTCCTCCGTTCGTTGTCGTTCGCGAACCGTGCCCTCGCTGCACGGATAAACTTGAAGAGTCGCTCTTGGCCTTTGTGCTTGTCTTCCAAGCACTCATAAACCAGTTCGTCGTAGGTATCAACGCAAGTCAACTGCCAAACGCGAACTAACTTCCGCTGTCCTTGCCTGGCCAGGCGTCCGATGACTTGCTCGTAAAGCTCCCGGCTGTAGAACGGATCGAAGATCGCGATGTCGTGGCCTGGACCCTTCTGAAGGTTGAGACCGTGACCGGCGCTCGCCGGGTGAACCAGGAGCATCTTGATCTTCCCGGCGTTCCAGGCGTCCTTGCACTTTGCCTCGCGGTCCATGACCACCGCATCCGGGAAAGCCTTCTTCAGCCGCGCCAGGGTGGACTGGAACCAGTATGTCACCATGAGCGGTTCGCCGTCGAGTTCGTCCACCAACTGTTTCAGGTCTTCGATCTTCTCGTCATGCACGGCGACGACTTGCTTCTCGGCGTCATAGACGGCACCGGCCGATAGCTGGAGCAACTTGTTGAACAGCGCCCCGGCGCTCATCGCTTCGATGATGTCGTCATCAAGCTCCAGGATGAAGTTGCGCTCGAAGTCGCGGTAACGCTCCTGGATATCGGTCGGCAAGACCACGCGGCGCTTGATCGGCACCCAATCTTCGACCTTCACATAGTCGCGCACATCCGCCAGCTTCACCACCTTGCAGATGTCCGCGATCTTCGTGCCGATCCGCTTGTCATTGCCCCGGCGAAGATGCCACTTCCGATTCGGAAGCTCCTTGAAATACTTCATGTGGTAGCTTCGCATCGAATTGCCGAGACGCTTGCCGCGATCCAGGAGGAACAACTGTGCGAACAGCCCCTCATAGCTCTCGCTCGCGGGAGAGGCCGTCAACTGGTGCATCCGCTTCATCCGGCCGCGCGCCTTGTTGAGCGCTTTCCACCGGGCCGTTGACGGGTCTTTGAACTTCGAGCTTTCGTCCAGGAAGCACACATCGTAGGGCCAGGTCTCGCCGGTTATTTGACCGCGCTTCTCCCAATACTCCACCAGCCAAACCAGTTGTTCGACATTGATGATGTGAAGCTCTGTGTCCTCCAGGGCGAGCCGTTGGCGCTTCGCCTCCTTGGCGGCCTGGCGATAGGGGGACGCCTTCCTGGCGGCGTTCCTGGCGGCAACGCGGGGCGTCTCGCCGACACGGCGTTCGGCCGCGTAGAAGCGATCATAGTGCTCCTTGTAGATCGCCTTGATATCGTCGTCGGAATCTTCAGCGCGGATCAATGTGTATTCGATCCCGGCCGCTTGCTTCCATTCCTTGATCTCTTCCGGCCAGGTTGAACGGGCCACGCGGAGAGGGGCGATCACCAGGGCCTTGCCGCGCCATCCATCGTTCAAGAGATCGGACAGGAGGGTGAGCGCGATCACCGACTTTCCCAGGCCCACGTCGATGAACAGCGCGGAGTAGGGATTCTTCTTCAGGTGCTTGACGCAAGACCGCTGGTAGGGGTGCAAGTCATCACGCCCACGGATCACCTTTCCGTAGGTCTCCTGGAACCAGGAAGCGAGATCAAACCGCTGTTCTGCTATATCTCTAGCAAGCATCGGCCCCATACTTCTTTCGGATCACGCGGGCGGCGAACTCCGGATAGACGACTTTGTAACCGCCAGGATCGAGTCGAACTAACTTCCGATATCCGGCCACGCTATCGGTCCACCATGCTTCGACACCCGCGTTCCGCATCTCCCATATCCGGAGGAACTGTTGTGCGCTCGGCTTGCGTCCTGGAACCTTGAACTCGATATGGATGGCACCGCCGCTCACCTTCTCGGCGAACGTGTCGGGGAAGCCGTTGATCGACTTGCCTTCGACTTGCCAGAAGATGAGATCGTTCGGGCGCGCGTGGTCGTCCCGGCACTCATCCTTTATCGCGCCTTCAGGTTGCCGCCGTCCCATGCCGCCATCGCCTTTGCCAGTTCGTCCAGTTCGCCTTCGAGCACTTGCATCGCGGGCTTCAGGCCCGTTCCGCCGTAGCCGGGATACTTGCGGCGGATCAAAGGCTCCGCCACGCACATCCGCTCGGCTATCGGCAGCGCGGCGTTCTCACCTGACCAGATGTTCCACATGCAATCCATGAGCGGACTGTTCCCGCGTTCCTTCGCCAGGAAGGCGAGCCGCCACGTCAGCTTCAACTCCAGGTCGGGCATGTGATCCAGCCACAGTCCCGCGCTTCGGCCGCCCACGTTCCAGTAGGTTTGCTTCAGAAGCATGGCGACGTTCGGCGTGAACAGAAGCGAGCGCCGGATGAACTCTTCGGCCAGGCTGAAGGGCGGGTTGGTCACGATGGCGTCGATGTCGCCGATCTCCCATCCCCACTTCGCCTTCGGGTGCTCTGCGAGAAAGTCCAGGCCGCCATAGCCGTAGCCAGGATACTCGCGGAGATCGGTGGCGATCACTTCAAAGCCGTGCCATTCGAGCACGCGAGCGAGGCGACCATCGCCGCACGCCGGTTCCCATATCCGCTTGATCGGCGAGCCGTCCGGACGCTTCATCGCCTTCAGCGCGGGGATGAGGCTTTCGGTGCCGTCCACGGGCGTCGGATATAGATCGGCTGGCTTGCGCTCCCACTTCTTGTAGGACGTGATGATCGCGTCGGCGATGCTCTGCCCCTTTGCGGTGTGCGGGATCGCTTCGATGATGTCGGAAATAACTTCCGGCTCCTTCAAGCCCTGGTCCCGCGCCGCCTGGCGGAAGCGCGGTTCATCGGTCACATCGGAAGCGAAAGGGTCCGAACAGAACTCATCCCAAAACAGGGATTCAGAGTCGGCGTCGAAGTAAAGTCTCATCGTCAGTCCTTCCGGTATATCTTGGTTGTCATGCCAGCGGCGTTGAGCGGCATATCGACGCCGCCTTTCCGCATCCACTTCTTCTTGCGGATCATCTCCACCCGCATGTTCTCATGAGTATGTTCGTTGTCGTTGACGGCTTCCTCCGAGATCGCTTCGTCGTGGACGTGGCCGATCAAGTAAAAGCCCGCCTTGTGGAGCGCGAGCATCCCTTCGCGGAGCACGTCGCGCGCAATCGCCTGGACGATGTTTTCGATGAACTTGCCGCCGTGGCTGTTGATCCGGAGCCACTTCGAGCCGTTCTGTTGCTTCCCCATGTAGGAGATGCTGTCTTTCCAATAGACGTATCGCTCGCCGGTCTCCTTGTCGATCCCCTCCATCTTCTCGCGACGGATGCGAGGATTCTTGTAGAAGATGCACCGGCCGGAAGGAAGTTCGCACACCAGGTAGGGCTTCGCCATGTAGAAGCGAACCGGGCCGACGCGGCGGGTGCCTCCCCGCTTGATGACGCTCTTGATCGCGTCTTCCAGGTCATACCAGCATTGCGGGATTTCCTTATAGACGCGCCGGAAGGTCGCCACGTTTTTGTGCGCCTCCTTGCGGCTCATCTCGACGCCCATGTTCTCGGCGTAGCCCCACAGGCCGGTCTTCTTGCCGTCCTTGATGTCGCCGCCGCCCAAGCGGTAGCCCGCGCCGAGCGTGGCGGGCTTCGCCATCTTCCGCATCTGCTTGGTGACTTCTTCGTAGAGCACCTTGTAGAGTTCGGTCGCGAAATCCTTGTAGGCGTCCTTGCCCTCGCGGAAGACGTTGAGCAATCGTTCGCAGCGGGCAACCCATCCGATCACCACCGATTCGATGGAGGACAGGTCGCACACTACCAGCTTCTTGTTCTTCGGCGCTCGCACGGAAGATCGCACCAAACCGGCCAGGGCGTCGAGCGGTTCCTTGCGATAAATCTGCAACGACTCGTAGTCGTTCTGACGGATCACGTCCGTCATCTGTTCGAGTATCTTTTCCGACTCGATGTCTCGCATCATCGTCAGGTTTTGCGGCTGAAACCGGCGACCGGCGAAGCGGCCGGTGCGGCTGGCACCACAGAACTGGAAGACGTAGCGCATCCGGCCGTCCGTCCCCATAGCTGTAAGGAGCGCCTGGTATTTGCTGGTGCTGGTGCGCGCCTGTTGCTGCCGGAGCTTCAGCACCGCGACGGCGCGCTTCGTCAGCGTGTCCGGATAGAGTTCGTCCTTCTCCTTCTTCAACTCGCCAGTCTGGATTCCCTTCCAGGCGGTCAGCACCTTCTTGACCGAATCCTTCTGGAGATCGTTGAACGGATAGCCGCGTGCCTGGAGCCACGGCAATAGCTGTGCGGGCGATCCGGGATTAGCCAGGCCGGTCTTCTGCCGCATCCGCTCCAGGAGTTCGTCCTTGCGGAGATTGGCCATGGCCAGGGCGTTTTCCGCGAAGATGCGGTCAATAGGCAAGCCCCGGTCGTTGATTATCTGGTCGAGCGCGTAGAACTCCCACTCGCGCGCCGGGATCGGATACTTCGGCTTGTCGAGAAGACGCTTGATCTCGCACTCGGCTTCCACGTCTCGGATGTTGTATTCGATGAACATGCGCCATTCGACCGGGTGCGTCTCGGCCGTGAAGCGTCGGTGCGGCTGGTTCGCCGTCACCCGTTGCGGCATGGAGAACAGCTTCATGAGCCGCTTGCCTGTGTCGAGCTTGATCTTATCTTGCTCGATTCCCATCTGCCGCGCGATCATGCCGAGATCGCCGGTAAAGCTGTGCATGTATGCCAGGACCATCGTGCAGCGCCACCGCTCCATGCGCGGATGGATGTTGAGCACGCGGTTCATGATGACGCGCTCGAATTGCGCGTTGAACGCCCATATCAGGGTGTTGTCATCGTCCAGGGCTTGCCGGAGCTTCTTCGGCATCGGCTCATTGGTGGCGTCCCAATGGCGAACGGGGCCATCGTCCAAGCGCCAAGCGCACATGAGCACTTCGCATGACGGATGGCTAGAATATAGATCGAGTCCGAACTTGCGAAGGTCGATGTCGCAATAGGTTTCAAAGTCGATTGATAGGGCGCGCGGGACCACTTCGTCGTCAGGGATATCCCAACGTCCGAACCGTTCTTCGAGTTGTCCGCGTCTAAGTGCCACTGGAAGTTACTTCCGAAGAAAGTGGAGAGGGTGAACGTCACCGGCCGACTGGAGCCTATAATACTGCTATCGCCGTCGCGGAACGCCACCCCCTCCTGTTACGAATTAGATGTCGTCGTCTTCGTCATCGTCATCGTAGTCATTCGACCGCTTCTTCGACTTCGGCTTGGTCTTCGACTTCCGCGCGGGACGATCATCGTCATCGTCATCGTCATCGTCGTCGTCGCGCGAGCGCTTCGACTTCGACTTCTTGGCGGGACGGTCATCATCGTCGTCGTCATCGTAGGAGCCATCGTCGTCATCGTCGTCGTCATAGGACCGGAAGGTGTCGTCCAGGTCATCATCCGACAGGCGGCCTTCGCCGAACTCTTCGTCCTTCATGAGGAACTGGACAGACGACAGGCCCGCGTTGACACGCTTGCCCCAATCGTTGTTCATGAACCACGGACGGATGAGCACGGCACCCCAAAATCCGGGACGGAACACATCGCCAGCGTCTTCCGGGTCCACGACTTCGTTGCGCCGGTCGCGCAGCGGAGGCCGCCGCTCTTCCCGTGCATTGACCGTCATGAAGCCTTCGTATTCGTCCTGGTCCGAATCGTCGCCGTCCCGCATGAAGATGCGATCCGACTTCAGCTTCTTGATCTTGTTCTCCTTCAGGAGTTCGTCAATCCGCTCTTGGACCAGTTCGATTGCCGCCGCGTGCGTCTTCTTGCCGAGCAGCGACACGATGGAGAACTTGGCTTTGCCTTCGTCGCCCTTCTTCTTCCAGGGCTTGTCGAGATGCGGATAGGAGAACCGCACCCATTCGATGAAGATAGTGCCGTCAGCGTAGAGGATCGCAAAACCCTTCTGCCCCTTCGGACCCTTCACCGTCACCTTTTTCACGACTTCGCGTGCCATCGTATTTACCTTTCTCTCGTTATTCGGTGTCCAGATCGTCATGATTCCGGAACACATCGGTATCCTTCGGCAAAGCCTTCCTACGGTCGGACTTTTGCGCCAGGGTCTTCTGACCGGGCGGTTGCACGGCCAGTCCTGCTTCGGCCAAGAGCTTCTTGGCATCCACAAGTTTCATCTTCAGCTTTGTGTGAAGCATACGCTCCATCTCGGCCGGAGATAGCATGACGGTTTTGAACATATACCGCCGTTTAAGTCCCGCTTCCTCCAGGGTCTCAACGATGAAGTCTTCATCGTCAACCCATTTGCGGAGCGTGCGGCCCATAACCAGTTTCCACCAGGTAAGCTCTTCTTCGTCGGAGATCGCCCGATCAAGTAGCTCCGCCTGGATCGCGTTGAAGAAGTTCTCCATCAACTTGCGGTAGCGAAGTAACTTCTCCATCGCCTTGGTGTTGAGTTCGGCTGGCTTCGGGAGATCGGGGAAGGGCGACGGCGCGAACTCATCCAGGATGACCGCGTTAGCTCCTTGCATCCGCTCTTCGGAAATAACTTCCTCCCACTCGCCTTCGATCACGTCTTCGTCGTCATCGTGGTTGCGAAAGCCAGCGTCGGCGGTCTCTTCCGCCATGAACAGATACAGGGCGGGGCACTTGGCACGGATCGCGCACCATCGGCAACCCTTGATCGACGGCACGCGGCCCTTCGGGTTGGCCCATGTGTATGCCCACTTCGAGCGGATCATATCGGCGAACTCGATAAGCTCTTGGCGCGAGATCGTCACTTCGCTGTAGCCGTGCGTCAGGCGCGGCTGGCTAATGCAAAGGGTAATCTCCTGGAAGTTGTAGAGCCAATCGAACTCCAGGAAGACGCCCCAAGCGTAGATGCCGAGTTGCTTGTTAATCGTCTCTGTGACCGGATCGAAGGCCAGGACCGGCTCCTTGCCATACTTCAGGTCCACGATCTTGATCCAGCCTGGCCCCATGCCGCCGAAGTCGAGCGTGCCGCCCTGGTCGGGAATCGGCGTCAGGTCGGAGATGTCCACATGCCGTTCGGTGAAGCTCTCTTCGGAGATCGCCGCGAGCGCCTGGCAGCGGCGCACGAAGTCCCCGACGAACTCCATCATCTCTTCGTCAATGTCGATGGTGAAGTCTTTAACGGTGCGCGTGCGGCCGATCCAGCGATCCGGTCGGCGGCCGGTCTTCAACCAGCGCTCCGCGAGCCAATGCGCGACCGTGCCGGTTGCCGAATCAATGTTGGTATCGTCTTCAGCCAGGGCGTTGATAACCAGGCTCTCCGGACAGGTCGTTGTCATCTCCGCGCCGGAAGGTGAGAATACGCTGTGCCCGCCTGCCATCTTCTTGGCGATTTGAGCGGCCGTCAGGGGGCCACGGATGGCTGGTAGCTTATGCTCGCTCACAAGTCGTCGTCCTCATCCGGCGCGGCCGGGATCGGTTGCGGATAGTCGATTGCGCCGCTCTGGATGTTTTCCCAATGCGCGGCGGCGACATCGGACGGCTCGGCGGAAAGCGGCTCCACGATCTTGTAGCGCCGTAGCACATCGGCGAGAGAATCCAAGACCCGCTCCAGCCGATCTTCCCGAACGCGGGCGGAGGCGAGAGCTTCGGCGAGCAATTCGCACTCAATCTCCAAGCAGCACGCCGCGATGAACGGAGATGACCGCTCAAACTTCTGGACCGCCTTGACCACGGCCGCCATAGGGTTGGGATCGTAGGCGTTGCAATGCTTGACGATGTAGTATTGACCGGAGGCGAATTGCTCGACGGTCTCGATCTCGGCCGTGTAGAGGCGGCCGGTGTAGCTGTAGTGGCAATTGAAGGTGAAGCCCGCTTGGCGGAGAGCGCGCAACAACGCGCTGTAGCTGTCCCGGCTGGAGTAACGCGCATAGCGTTCGTCCGGATGCCAGAACTTGCCCTTGATGTAGCCGAGCGACATGCGACTTTCCCGTTCCACGAAGTAACTTCCGATCTGCGATTTTCGCTAAGGCCCCGCTGACCGGGGAGACAAGGCCCCGCCCGACTGGCGAGCGAGGCCCTGTGATCCGTTACCGACGATTAAACGTCGTCGTCATCGTCGTCATCATCGGCTTCGATGATGGCTTCGGCGAAGTCGAACGCGGCGTCGTAGAGTTCCGGCTTGGTGAGAAGTTCCGCCAGGTCTTCACATTCGACCTTGGCGAGATACTTCTTGCACTTCGGCTTGTCGATCTTCGCCGCCTTGCGGAAGATGGAGCCGACTTCATCTTCGTCGTGCTCCGGCTCGGCGGCCTTCTTCTTGGCCGGAGCCTTCTTGGCCGGAGCCTTCTTCGCGGGCGCTTCGTCCGCATCATCGTCGTCGTCATCGTCGTCGTCGGCGGCAGCGGCCTTGGCCGATGCCTTCTTGGCGGGAGCCGCCTTCTCGGCGGCCTTGGTCCCGGCCGCTGTGCCGTTCTTCTCGATGGCCTGGCGAAGGGCAACGACTTCCTTCGTCAGTGCCTCGATTTTTTCTTCCAACATGCTGATTGCCTCCAATTGGTAGGTTGCCCCGGTTTGATCCGAAGACGGCTGACGGTCTAAACGGGGGAAAAGCCTCTGTCAACCGGAAATATATCTTGCGTTAACCCTGTGTCTTCGGGCATAGCCACCGGGGACCGTATCAGGCGAGGCACCATGTCTAGTAGTTCATATTGGCCCAAGCCCCCAAGGCTTGTAGGCACCACCGATTCGAGAGAGCTTGTCCGCTGGCATTTGCGCCTGGCGATCATCTGCATGGATGACGCTTCGGCCACCACCCTGGCCAACAAGCTCGGCGTTACCCCCAACACCGTCCATCTTGCCGTCCACCGTGGCAGTTGCACCGACGATCTCGCGAAGCGGATAGAGAAGCTGTTCGGTCGGGAATACTTCCCGCGCGAGCTTTTCGTCTCGGAGCCTGACCTTCCGGTGGAGTGATTCGCGGTGCCAACCAAGTATCTACAAAAATATGCGCTGCGAGTAGTCGAAAACGGATACGACATCTGTTTCATTCGGCCGGGAGAGAAGCGCCCCTTCGGGAAAGATTGGGAGGCCAAGCGGCACGGCCCCAAGCGGATCGCATCGGCTATAGAGGCCGGTCGCGGTGACTTCGGCATAGGGATCAAAACGCGGGAGACGCCTGGCGTCGATATCGACTGCTACGACGAAGAGCTTGTCGATCACATGATCCGGGTCACGGGGGAACTGTGCGGCGAAACTCTCCAGCGCGTCGGCCTCGCCCCCAAGACGCTCCTGGTCTATCGCTCCGAAGACCCGTTCCCCAAGACGCAATCGAAGGTCTTCATTGACGACGAAGGCCGGTCGGTGAAGCTGGAAGTGTTGAGCGACGGCCAGCAATTCGTGGCGCTCCACATCCACCCTGACACGAACAAGCCCTATCGCTGGAAAGACAAGCGTTCCGTGCTCGACGTGGCGCAAGACGAACTGCCGGTGATCGAACATGACGATGCCCTGGAGATCGTCGCCGAGTTCGAGCGCCAGGCCCGCAAGCGCGGCTGGCAGGAGAAGAGCACCGTCAAGCGGCTAACCGATCAACGTAGCCGGGGCAAGGAATACAACTACGACGATCCCTTCATCTCGGACAAGTCGAAGGTCGATCTCTCGCCGGAGCAATTGCTGAAGAAGCTCCACAGCGTCCCCAACGCTGACGACTATGACACCTGGTTCCATGTTGGCATGGCGCTCTACCACCAGTTTGACGGCTCCGATGAGGGCTTGATGATGTGGCATGAGTGGTCGGCGACCGCGCCGAACTACGACATGGACGCGCTGGATGAGAAGTGGCCGACCTTCGATGTCGAAGGCAAGAAGCGCGAGCCGATCACCGCTCGATTCATCCTGAAGCAAGCCGTCGCCGAGGAAGAGCGGCTGGCAGGAGAGGAACTGGATGAGATCAAGGACGATATCCGTAATGCGGGCGACCACCGCGAGTTCCAGTCGGTGATGGACAAGATCAAGCACCTGGCCTTCTCGCCGATGATCCGAGAGTCCCTGGTCGTGATGCTGAAGGAGCGGATCAAGAAGGCGACGGACGTGATGATGCCGGTGACGATGATCCGTCGCGCCATTGCGTTCGAGAATCCGGAGCATCGGTCGACTCCCGCCTGGCTCCGCGATTGGGTCTTCATCCAACAGGACGAAACCTTCTATCACGTCAAAACCAGGCAAGTGCTGTCCACCAAGGCGTTCGATCTATCGTTCGGCCGGTTCCTCCTGACGAAGAAAGACATCCTGGAGGGCCTGTCCACGCCGGAGCACTCGGCCTCGCATGTCGCCGTTCACCGCTACCAGATACCAGCCGTCGCGAACAAGATGTATGTGCCGTGGGAGGACCAGTTCTTCGACGCCAACAAGCTAAGCTATGTGAATAGCTACAGCGATGCGACCGTGCCGCACGACATCCCGGAGACGTTGAGCGCCAAGCAGCGCAAGCTGTGCGAGCGCGTGGAACGCCACCTGGAGCACCTATTCCGCAATGATCGCGACCGGAAGTTACTTCTTAGCTGGTTGGCCTACATCGTGCAGACTGGCGGCAAGGTGAACTGGTCTCCGGTCGTCCAGGGTGTCGAGAACGATGGCAAGAGCTTCTTCGGCCGCATGATGGCGGCGGTGATCGGCGGCGAGAACGTCAACGTCATCAACGGGGACGCCTTCAGCGAGCAATATACGCCGTGGGCGGAGGGTTGCCAGTTCCTCATGGTGGAGGAAGTCCGGTTGCACGGGCAGGATCGCTTCGCCGTAATCAACAAGGTGAAGCCCTACATCTCGAACGACATGGTTTCGATCCGCCGCATGAGGACGGACACCTACAAGGTCATCAACACCGTCAACTACTTCCTGACGACGAACCACAAAGACGGCGTGCCGGTCAACGAGAACTCGACGCGCTACTTCCCGATGTTCTCGCGCTGGCAGACAAAGCGAGCGCTCGACAAGTTCAACGCGGCGAATCCGGACTACTATGTGAAGTTGCACGAAGTCTTGGACCACCCGGAAGTGTTGCGCCGCTGGCTCCTGGACTACGAGCTTCACGAAGAGTTCGATCCGATCACCCGCGCAACCGAAAGCTCCAGCCTCAACGAGATGCGGTATCTCAACCAAACCGAAGAGGAAGAGGGCCTGGCCGAGATACTGGACGGCAGCGACGATCCGGAGCTTTGCCGGGAACTGGTCAATTCGGCCAGGCTCGCCGACGCAATGCAGGACAAGGGCATCCCGGTCCCCTACGGGCAGGCGTGGAAGCGCTTGATGTCGGAGCGTGGCTTCACGCCGCTCGGCAAGGTCAAGGTCGGCGGGAAGTCGGCTACCTATTGGAGCCAGGAGCCGGATCAATTCATGATCGGCGACAAGACGGACACACAAGCGATCCGCGATTGGGTTGAGCCGATCTAAAGGAAAACGCCCCGCCGATCCGTGGGAGTGGATTGGCGGGGCGCTGCGACCCGGAGGCTCACCCTCCGTGGGGGTATCTGGCACCTGGCTACTGTAGTTCGGTCGTCTTCCGGCTTTGTAGGCCCTATCCGTTACCACGCTTGTCATGCCGCCAGGCAGGCCGCGTCCGAGTCGTATAGACGATCCCGCCTACCCCTGCAAGAGATTTGTCGGATCGAAGTCGGCGTCCACATGGAACGGCCGCAAACCGCCACGCTTGGCGAGCTTCTGGAGATCGCTAAGCGGCTGGTCGGTATAGGCGAAGTTCGGCACCTTCAGGCTGGCCGCCGCGAGATCGCGTTCATGGAACCACGCCTGGCGGCCGTTCGGATGGACCAGGATGAAGACCTTGAACCGCTTCATCTCCAGGAGTTGCCATTCGCCGGTCGCCGGGATGTCGACTCTGTTGAAGATGCGGCCTTCAACGATGGTGTGCTTCTCTGGTCCGCTCATGACTCTTTGCACTCCAGTTGCGCCGCTCGAACCAGGGAGGACAGCGCCACGAAGTTCGAGCCTTCTTCGTATGGCACCTTCAGGATCATCGTGTCGGCCGTGACGCCGGGATGTTCGGTGAAAGTGAACTCGGCCGCGTCGAGACGCCGTTTGAAGACGGGGAGCTTCCATCGGTCGATTGCTATTGCGGCGGTCTTCATGTCTTCCTCCAATTGATGTCGCTGCTTAGGATCGCACGGCCCTGATAGGTGTGCGGAGCCTGGCCCGCAAGCGCTGCCATGGTGCCCGCCTCGATACGGCCGACAAACCGGCCCTTGCTGGTCCAGAAGCCATGCTCATCGCCGGGGCGCTCTTCGTAGCACGCCACGTCGCCTAGTGATCGCCGTAGCTCGGCGTGGGAGCGGAATCGAGTCTCTCGGCCGTGCTCGACGCCATCGCGGCGGATCGCGCATCCGACCAGGTGCTCCTGTGCCTTCGTGATGAGGCCCACCTTGCCCTGGTCAAACCGCTTCTCGGCCCACGTCTTCTTGCGTTTCTTCAGCTTCACGATTGGTCCTCCGTTCCAGTTGCTTGACCAGGCGCACGGCGAGCTTCGTGGCTTCCATGCTTTCCTGGTCGATCTCGAATGTGGTGCGCCGGTCGCCGCATGACGGACAGAGTCGACGGCGGCGAAGAGCCATGATCGGCTCTCGGACGATCCGCACATCCTTGACGTTGGTTTCGCCGTGGCCGCACTTCGGGCAGGGGAAGTAGGCCACTAGATGCCGTCCTCCAGGTAGCGCCGCCCCTTCTCTGTGGCGACATAGTGCGGAATCTTCGCGCCTTTGTGCGTCTTGTATGGCGACGGGTGGTGTTCGATCTCGGCGTAGCCCTGACGCAACAGCTTGTGCGACACACCGGCATTGACTTCTTGCGCGGCGAGCGGCCGACGCGAGATCGAACGAAGGACGCCTTCCGCGTGATCGGATAGCGGCTTAGCCACGGGCCGCCCCGAACAGATGACATACCACGATTCCTTCAGCTTCGATCACCGACTTGTCGCCATAGGTGATCCGCTCATAGACGATGTGGCCGCCTTCCGTGGTCGGATCGTCCAGTTGGAGGATCAAGCCGTCGCCCCCGTCCAAGGCACCAGGCGGTGCGTCGAGAACGGCTTGCTGCCACAGGGCTTTGACGAGAGATGTGCGATCCGAGAGGATGGCGGGCGTGATCTCGACAGCTACCAGCCGAGCGCCAGGCCCGAACGCGGCCTCCAGGAACTCATCGAACGGTGTCTTTGTCATGCCGATCATCCTACTCGCTTTCGTCGGCTTTGCCAAGGCGGCGGGCGGCAACACCGTTGTTCGTCATCTCGACGCGGTAGGTCTCTCCGCAAGCCTGGCAATCGACGCGGCGGTGGGACGGATCGGCCGAAGTAACTTCCTTCAGACTGTTGAACGTCCGACATTCGGGGCACACACCTTGCATCATCGCTGCCGCATCGGCGCGGGGCCGATAAGTGAGATCGGCGGCGATCATGGCAGCGAACCAGAACGCAATGGAGGCGCTGGTGGTGGCTGGCACGATCCAGGCGATGCTGGAAAAAGGCACTCCAGCGAGCGCGAGAGCCAGGAAAGCGGCGGTGGCGGAGATAGCCGCGACGGCGATTAAACGGTGCATTTTCGTCCTCCGAATCAGTGATACGATCCGTGTAGCCGATTCGGGGAGACCTGACAAGGGTTCCGATAGGGGCACCACATACACGGTTCGATCAAGCTACACGGTCTAATCGGCTATGCGGACTGGTATATGATTTGACCACCAACGGCATGGGAAGCCGTAGCTACGCAAAACCTGTAACCGATTTTAATTGGAACCAGAGCAATTAGAACCTGAATATCTGCACCGATTAACAGCGTTGTATTTAATAGCTTTTTTAGCGTCAGGTTCCGAAGTTCCAATAGTTCCAATTACTCTGAAAGACAGTGTATTTTTTGACAACATTCTCTCCAAATCTAGGGGATAGTCCAGCTACATATCGGATCGGAACCTGACTACGCTCTTCGGATAACCGTATGGAAGTGACTTCCGGCACCGGGGCCATGTCGATTCACGGAAAAAACATCGAAAATCGGCTCAGCGCCCC
>Ga0207952_1000221_pt1 | contig 57635 bp, 58 predicted proteins | sample SubbioR12Aug_8Ca_FD_184831 | JGI IMG/M metagenome (GOLD analysis project Ga0207952, IMG submission 184831) | Serpentinite rock and fluid subsurface biosphere microbial communities from McLaughlin Reserve, California, USA - CR12Aug_8Ca (SPAdes) | ecosystem: Environmental > Terrestrial > Deep...
ATAGCTGATTTTCATCATTGAGTCTACTCAAAAGAAAAAACGGACTCACCGATACAGAAAAACTGTTGGAATTATGATCAGTGAGCCGGCAGAATTATGAAAAAATCGAGTTTTCTTTCAGGCACTAGATAGCTATCCGAATCGGCTTAACGCATTAAGGTAAACATGGCTTTCACAGCGCCGCACTTTGGGCAGCCCCAATCTTCCGGCACATCTTCCCAACGAGTGCCCGGCGCAACGCCATTGCGAGGATCGCCCAACTGCTCATCGTAAATATGACCACAGGTTTTGCATTTGTACTTTCTGAATTCAGCCATTTTTTTCTCCCGGTTTATATGATGTATATCAATCAACGGCAGAGATTGTAGCCAAGAGACCGGCAAAAAAAAACCACGAAGTTTTTGGCATTACCCGGATTTAGCCCAACCTTACCGGCACGACTACTTCAACTCGTCATATGATTTTAATCCAATCTTAAGCTTAAGCTTACATTCGCTGTAAAAGATATAGTCTAAAATTGTTCCGAAACTTAAATTTAGCCGCCCTCCCGGCGATGAATTTAAGCCACGGACTATTTCCAATAGCTTATGGAGTTTTACATTGGTTTCCGAAAAGCAATCTTTTGATAACTGTTTTGAGGTTTTCCTGGCGGACACGCCGGAAAGCAGACAAATTCATTACAACCTTAGGTATCAAGTCTATTGCGAGGAAATGGGCTTTGAAGACAAAACTCTTTACCCGGACGAGATGGAGTCCGATGAATGGGACGATAACGCCGTGCATTTTTTAGTCCGGCACAAAATATCCGGCCATTGGCTGGGGGGATTACGCTTGGTTTTCAACAAAAACGGCACATTGCCGTTCGAAAAACATAGCGCCTCTCATCAACCTATCAGCCACGTTAAACGCAAGGCCTCGGTGGAAATGTCCAGGTTGTGCGTCATCAAGGAAGCCCGGCGTTTTTCTTCCAAACGCTTTGCGCCCTACGGATTACCCGAGCAAGAAATCTCTGCGGAGAGCGAAAAAGTCCGATCGTTTTATAATTTCAAAAATCAAACCCGCAGCATGATTTGGGGACTGTTTAAAGCCGCGGTCGACTATTCTTCGGAAAATAATTTGGACTATTGGTATTTTATCGTGGCACCCGCGCTGGCATGCTTTATCAGACGGGAAGGTTTCGAACTGTCGCAAATCGGCGCCCCCTGCGACCATAAAGGGGTACGCACGCCTTACGAGATATCGGTTAAAAATATTCTGCAAAACCCATTGTGGTTAACCGATTACAAAAACGGCTTTGCTGTTTACTCCGACGTCTTCAAGGAACAAGCGTCGGGCATGCAAAAAACCGCTTACGCTTAAAAAAACGGCTTTCGGCGTTTAATTAATCATCACTACACCACCCTTGACGGTTAGCATGGCATCGCCGCTAACCGTGGTGGTGAGGCCTTTAAGATCCGTGGTGGTTTGCCCTTCTATTTTAATCATCAAGCCCTTAATCGTTACGCCGGTCTGATCGATTTTCACGCTGTTCTGGCCCACTTTCAGCTCAATCGACTGCATCGCTTCTTCGGTGATTTTGCCCGTGTTTACCTTGACCGTGCGGTTGCCCATGCCTACCGTGATCTCGTCATTCCCCTGCTTGATCTCTGCCGTTCTATTGCCCATTTTGACGGTGAGCAAATCATTACCCTGGTCCAGCGTCACGGTTCGATCATTGTAAATATCGACTTTCTGGTCGCCGGGATCCTTTTTGTCGAAACCGATAGTATGCACATCGTCGTTCTCTACCACGCGGGTGAAGTTCTTTTCGGCATGCATGTACAGTTCTTCGTCGCCTTTTTTGTCTTCGAAGCGAATTTCATTAAAATTATCCGACGAGCCGTCCTTGCTACTGCGCGACTTTATCCCGCTTTGGGTTTTATTGGCATCCAGATCGTAAGGAGGCATTTGGTCCGCATTATAAACCCGCCCGGTTATGATGGGCCGGTCCGGATTCCCCTCCAGGAAATCCACGATCACTTCCTGTCCGATCCGCGGAATATGGATAGCCCCCCAGTTTTTGCCCGCCCACACTTGGGCTACCCGCACCCAACAGGAACTGTTTTCGTCGTTCTTACCCTCGCGGTCCCAATGAAACTGCACTTTGACGCGGCCGTATTTATCGGTGGTAATCTCGTCGCCGGATTTTCCCACCACTATGGCGGTTTGCACGCCTTGCACTATCGGAATGCGGCTGATTCTAGGCGCCCGATAATTGAATTTGCTGCTGATGACCGTATACAAGCACTGATAAGGTTCCATGCAATCGGCAATACCGAATGATTCGTAACCATTGTTTTGCAGCTGTATTTGGGTGGAAACGGCAATATATTCCTGGTTTTGGTCTTTGCGCGGAAACTCGATCAGGTCGAATTTATTGCCTGCCGCCAAGTTGCGCGTGTTGCCGGAGGCGGAAATATACTCAAACCCGGCCCGCATCTCCTGCATTCTGACTTTGGCGTAATGATCCCCATTCGCCGTTTTGATGTAATTGCCGGGGTAATCGTACACTTCCTTGCCGTCTTCCTCATGTCCGCCGGGATCGTTAGAGGTGGTTTTCAACTCGGCTTTCGGCTTCTCGAAATCGAAGTCGTCATGCTCGTAAACCCCGCTTTGGATTTCCTCGCTGACCCGCCAGTCGAATATATGCCCTTCTTTACGCCGGCCTTGATTTTCGGGCGGCAAATAACGGACTGTCTGCTTGGGCGGTTGCGCATGACCGGAACTGTCGTCGCACAGCACCATGGTATGCTGGCTGTCGGTATGTTTAAAGTAATAGTAAATACCCTCCGACTCCATCAGGCGGCTGATAAAATTAAAATCGCTTTCCCGATACTGCACGCAATATTCGCGCGGCTCATAGGTGCCGGTCAATTTATTTTCTAAATCGGTATAGCCGTGCTCGGCCAACACTTTCTTGACGATATCCGGCACCGATAAATTGGAAAAGATTCTGCAATTACCGGTTCTGGACAACAACCAAGGCTTAGGCCGCAAGGTCGCCCGGTAATAATATAAGCGGCCCAACATGCCGAACAGACTGATACGGGTCACCACGCCATGAAAAGAGCGATGCTTGCCGTCCGGCAACAATAGTTTGACCGTGGCGTTTTTGCCCAGCAAAGCCTTTAAATCGATATCGTTCTTTTCGCTGAGCAACTCCAACTCATATTCGAATAACTGGCTCAAATGCTCGGTGCCGGTCATTCGATATAACAGCAAATCAGTCTCGCCCAACGGCGTGGTTACCGATGCTATCCGATCAACTTGAGATAGAGCCATGATTGAAGTCCTATAGTCCGCTTATCATTTGTGTAACATTTTCAGCGCAGGGTCAGCCGCCTATCAAAACCGTCGGGCAACCCAGCACAATCACCCCGCCATGAGCGGTCTGATCGCCCATTCTGGCCGCCGGCATTTTGCCGATCAAAACCGTCGCCGACCCTTTGACTATTGCATCGGGCGGCCCCACACAGACAGCCATATCCCCAACCCGCGCGGCCGGCATCTTACCGATCAGGGTTGTAATAGCGCCAGGCGGCAAAATAGGCCCTCCGACATGCGGCACCGGGCCGGTAAACATCGGACACACATGCATATCGGTGATTCTCGCGGCAGGCTGACCCATAACCCTATCCTCTTTTACGTTTTAGCCGGCTTGTTGCCAAAGCCGACCGTTGCCGCCATTGGCAATGTCGATACCCTGTTCCAGAAAAAACAGATACTTATCATTCGCTTTTTCCGGCTGGCTTTGCACCGCCGCCAACATCACCGCGCCAGCCACGGCCTTGGCGGTCAAATTGTCCGCAGGCGGTACCGCCGGAACGTTTTCCGGCGCCATGCTGCCCTCGCTCCAGAAAGCCCCCATGCCCGCCCAGGCCGAGGGATTTTCGAACGACGCGGCTTCGGCGGCATTAAAGGCTTGGCGCCGATTCGTTTCAGTAGGCTTATAGACCCATGCCTCGGCCGCTTCCACGGCTTGCACCAATTTCGGCTCGGGCTTTTCCTGCATGCAACTGCGCGCACTCAGGCACGCCCACCAAACCGCCTCCCGTTTCGGTAACGCCCTAGCCAAAAAACGCACGGCATCCGGATACAATTTTTGCTCGATCAGGCTTTTCAAAAAATCCACCGGCGCGGGATCGGCGGCCAGACAGGCCCTGGCCGATTGGTCAAGCTCAATATCCTGGCAAATGAGCGCCGCCTTCGGGATTAAAACCTTATTTAATGACACCAAATCAGCCATATATTTTCCACTCGTTAGCTTTACTGATTCAAAACCTTGCGGGCAACTACCAAAAACCCATCGACCGGGACTCCGCCTTCATAGCGTAACATGACCTTTTCCAATAAAATCGGCGCCAAGCCGGCCAACATCAAGACATTTTCGACATACGTTTCCGTATGGCCGAACCGTCCATGCGGCTGAATTTTAAACCCTTGCGCGATATTTTCCTCGGTCCGTTCCAAGGTAAAAACGAAGTGGCCGGCGGGTACTAACGCCGACGCCGCCGCCAAACATACCGCTTGCAGATCGCCAAAGTAAACCAAAGTATCCGCCGAGACAATCACATCGCAGCGCGCCGGATACGAGGCGATGCATTCGGTTAACTCGGCATGCAGCAAATCGTCGTAACATCCGCGTTTTTTGGCTTTTTCCAGCATTTTGGCGGACAAATCAACCCCCGCCAAATATTTGGCATAAGGTTTCAGCAAAGGCCCGCACAGGCCGGTTCCGCAACCGGCATCCAGAATATCCAAACCCGTTTCGGCTTGACTAAAAATTTCCTTTACCGCGTCGGAGACCAAAAACGGCGCCTTGTACTCCAGGCGCTTGAGCACCATATCGAAACTATCGGCAAAATCGTCGAATGTTTGGACAATATATTCGTCCGAGGCCCTGGGTAAATCGAATTCGCCGGTATACGACCGCAAGCGGTGCAACGCCAAGGGATTTGCCGGATCGTGTTCCAGCCATTCCTTCACTAACACAATGGCGTCTTCGGCCTTGCCCTGCAGACACATCGCCGCGCACAGGTTTTCGTAATTTTCGGCATTGTAAGGTTTTAAACCGATAACTTTCCGGTACGCCTCGATGCATTTGGCAAATTCGCCCTGTTTTTTATAGGCATTACCCAGGTTACGATAAAATTCGGCATTTCCCGGCATCAGCGCAATCGCCTTGGAAAAAGCCTCTATCGCGTCTTCTATCCGCGACAACTGGCTTAACACCACCCCAAAATTATTAAACGCCGCCGCATTATCCGGGTTTAACTCCAGCGCCTGGCTATAGCTGTCCGCGGCTTTTTCAAAATCCTCCAGCCGGTTAAATATGTTGCCTAAATTGTTATGGGCATCCGAATACGCCGGCGCTTCCGCAATCGCCTGCTCGATCAGCCGGATCGCTTGCGCGTTATCGCCCTTTTGGTGCCTCAGCAAACCCAAAAAATGCAGCGCTTCCGGAAAACGGGGGTATTGTCCGAGGATAGTGCGGTACAGCTCTTCCGCGTCATCCAGTTCCCGCGCTTGATGCAGCCTGATGGCCAAAGCCAGCGCATAATCCAAATCCAGCGCTTTGGCGGCCGGCCCGTCTTTATTTGTCATGAATCAACCCAACACTTAAAAAATAAAATCCGCCGTGTGTCGCCAAGAAAAACGGCTTGGTGTTTTGCAGTACAACTATAGCCCTAAAATGCCGCGGCTGATCGATAAGGTTCGGCAATTTGCCATAAAGATTAAACCGCTTCATGATAATCGATCAAATTTAGCAGCCTATTTTTAGGCTGCCGACTTTTATACAAACAACATGGCCGCTTCGGGCGGTGCATGAAAACCGCGCCGCGCCTTAATCCGCTCGCAAGCCCCATACAACCCGGAGACCATTCTTGCCGAACCCCAACGATAACAACATGATCATGAAAGGCGTCGCCTACCTACACGGGGTCAGCGTAGGCGATATCGACATGGACGGCATCGGCGAAGCCATCAGGCAACCCGATCATTTTATCTGGCTGGGCCTGCGCGAACCTGACCCGGCGTTGCTCGCCAGCATACAAAACGCATTCGGTTTGCATGAATTGGCGGTGGAAGACGCCCGCTCGGCCCACCAAAGGCCGAAACTCGAAGAATACGGCGACTCGCTGTTTATTGTGTTGCATACCGCCGTGCTGGCAAATGACGGTATCGAGTTCGGCGAAACCCATTTTTTCGTCGGCAGCCATTTTCTGGTCACGGTCCGCCATGGAGCTTCTCTGGGCCATAGCAAAGTCCGCGCCCGCTGCGAAGCCTTGCCGCACCAACTGGCCAAGGGCCCCGGATTTGCACTGTATGCCATCATGGACTTTATCGTCGACAATTACATACCGGTATTGGACGGCTTGCAAGCCCGTTTCGACGCCCTGGAATCGGCGATATTCGCCAACCACCCCAGCCGGCAAACCATGGAAGGCCTGTACGAATTAAAGCGCGAACTCATTCAGATGCAAGGCATCATCATGCCGGTCATCGATATTTGCAACGTGTTGATGCATTCGCACGAGATCAATATCCCCAAGGACGTACGCCTGTACTTCCGGGATATTGCCGACCATATCAGCCGCATCGACCGCGCCATGGACGGCATGCGGGAAATGCTGATCGCCGCCATGCAGGTACATTTGACTTTTGAGACCGTCAGGCAAAACGAAGTGGTGAAACGGCTGGCCGGCTGGGGCGCCATCCTGGCCATTCCCACCATGCTGTTCAGCTGGTATGGCATGAACTTTAGACACATGCCGGAACTGGAATGGGAATACAGCTATCCGCTAGTGGTCGGCGGTGTTTCGATCGGTAGTTTACTGCTGTATTGGCGCTTAAAACGGTCGGGCTGGCTATAATCCAAATTAACCTCCGCCGGGTTTGGCCGCATCCGCCGCCGGATGCGTTGGCCGGTATTTTCGCCGCAACGCTAAAGTTTGCCGGTTCAATGCGCCAGACTCTTGCCGACCGTCATGCCCGCGGCCTTACGGGCCGGCCAATAGGAGGCCAGCCCAGCCAGACCGAGTACCATGCCCAGCCAATAGACCGCCGCCCAACCGGCAAAAGTAAAATCCAATGCCATGCCGAATAATGTCCGGCCCAGTTGTTCGGTCATAGGTTCGGCCGCCAGATAGGCCAACGGCAAACTCAAAACCCAGGCCAACATGCCGTGCAGCAGCCCTTCGCTCAAAAACAAACCGAATATGGCTTTAGAAGGTGCCCCGATGGCCCGCAGCACCCCGATTTCCCGCGTGCGTTGCAATACGCCGATGGCCAAGGTCCCGGACAAACCGATGCCTCCCACGGCCGCAATCATGCTTGCCAACCCCATCAGCGTGCCTAGCATGGGTTTAAACTGATTGCGGGCAAATTGGCGTTGTTCCAGTTTAGCCTGAGTGTTATAGACATCCAAAGGCATCCCAGCGGCTTGAAAACGGCTTTTCAAAGCCCGCAGATAATCGGCTTCCTCGGCAAGAGAAGCCATCGGGGCTTGTATCAAGGCAAAAGTGGCTAACTCCGGCTGTTGCGCCTGCGGCTGAATAGTTTCCAGCGGCGCGTAAACCGGTTCGACGCTGTAGTTGGTGCCGGCCAACCAACGGTAAGTGCCTATCGCTTGCCAACGTTGCCGCTTTGACCCTATCGCCACGTCCAGCCAATCGCCCGCCCGAATGCCGTTTAAAGCGGCGGTGTCGGTGCTCAGTACCAACACAGGCTGTCCGACATCTTCGGCATTGAACCAGCGCCCGGATTCGATCAAAGGCCGATACATGTCTCCGGCAGCCGGCAGCGCCAGCATTTGCACCCCCAGACTGCCTTTTTGCCGTAACACCCGACCGTTTTTAGCCATTTCCAACGGCAGACGCCGCCACACTTCGATTTGCCGGCTGCTCGGCAATGATAGGGCGATTTCCCTGATTTTGTCCGCCGGTTGATCGGCAGCGAACCCCAACCGCACCGTATACCGGCTACGGTCCATTTCATTATCCAGCGTTAAATTCAGCGAAGCGGCCAGACTCATCAATACCATAAACAGGATCCCGGCAATGATTAACACGCTTTGCGTCAAAACAAAGCGGCCCTTATGCCGAAACAGGTTGCCCAGGGCCGCCGCGTGCAAGGTCGACAAGCAGCGGGCGCCAAGGCGTTCCACCCAAAAATCGAAACGGTTGCCGCCAAAATCCGCGCCAAGGCCATAACTGGCCATGGCGATTCGCACATTCAGGCCGGATCTCCACCAAATCGGCCCCAATGCGGCCGACAACGGCGCCAGGATGCCGCCCAACACCATCAGGTAAACCGCCCGGGGCGAATAATGAAAATCGCCGCAGTCGATATTGAACACCGCCAACAATTGGCAAGCACTCAGGTATGCCGCCAGCAAACCGATGGGCATCGCCAGCGCGATCGCCAGCAATGCCCACCCCAGGATTTCAAGCAGATAAACCGAGGCTATGGTAAAGCGGCCGCCCCCCAATGCTTTCATCACGCCGATCTGATCGGTTTGTTGGGCAATATGCGCGGACACGGTATTCAGGATCAGCACGCTGGCCAAAACCAGCGAGACCATAGCCATGATTTGCAAAACGCCATTAATACCGGCCATGAAAGGCCGGCCCCAGTGTTTTTCCGGATCCTGCAACAGCGTGACATTCACGGTAATGCCGTGCTTGGACAACAAGCCACTCACCTCGCTAGCCACTGCGCGGGCTTTATCCTCGCTATAAGGAGGCGTCACTTGCAGCAATAGCTGGCGAAAAGTATGCTCGGACACGCCAAACCCCGCCGCACCGGCAGGGTCGGTAAAAAAATGCAGTTGACCGCCGAATTTCGGCGGCTTGACGAAAGGGTGCCGCACAACGCCGCCAATCGCAACACGGCGATTACCCGCTTTGGTTTCCAATTCCAGACTGTCGCCAATCCGCAAACCGGTATACCGGGCCGATAAATTTTCAACGGCTATCTGCCCGGCGGAAGGCCACCGACCGGTATCCAGACTGATTTTATCGAAGCGTTGCGCTGCATAATCGGCACGAACGATCAGGGTCGCCAACTCCCAAGCAGCGGCATCCGAACGCCGAAACCGCACGAAAACAGGCGTTTGGGTATCGACAGCGGCCACACCGGGCAAGGCTTTGACCTTTGCCAGCAACGCCATGTCGGCATCGCCGCGTAAAATCAGATTGATATGCGACGGTTGCGACAACCTGTGGGCTGCGTCCATTTGGCTGAGTTGCAAATCGATCATGCCGAACAAGACGCCGACACAAAACACGCCGGCCGCCATACTGGCCACGGCCAGCAGACTCCGCGACTTGGACAGCCCCAGGTCGGCAATCGCCTTATGCCATAAGGTATGCAAATCAGCCTACCCGCGCCGGCGTATCGGCATGAATGCGGCCGGAACGGATTTCCAGCTTGCGGCTGGCGGCATCGGCGAGCGCTTCGTTGTGCGTCACCATCACCAGCGTCTTGCCTTGATCGCGCAGATGGGCAAACAAATCGAACACCGCGTCGGCCGTGGCGGCATCCAGATTACCGGTGGGTTCGTCGGCCACAATTAGCGGCGGATCGTTCGCCAAAGCGCGGGCAATCGCCGCCCGTTGCTGTTGCCCGCCGGAAACCTGACTGGGTAAACGGTCGGCGGCATCGGCCAGACCGACCTGCTCCAATAATTGCATGGCCCGTTCCCGGCGCTGGCGTTTGGGCAGCTTGCCCAAGAAATCCATCGGCAACACGGTGTTTTGCAGCAGATTTAAAGTCGGCAACAATTGAAAAAATTGAAATACAATGCCGACATTGGCACCGCGCCAGCGCGTCAGCTTTTCGTTACTCAGTTCCCGCAGGGCGGCGCCGTTTACGATCACTTGGCCGCAGCTGGGATGGTCGATGCCGGTCAACAAATTCAGTAACGTCGATTTGCCGTTGCCGGACGGGCCGACGATAGCGACAAATTCGCCGGGAAAGATTGCCAGATTGATATCGTGCAAAACAGTCTGCGGCGCACCGGCCTGCGGATAGGCCTTATAAACCTGTTTCAGTTCGATGATCTTTTTCATATCGGCCGGCAAATTGCGGTATGTTACATGAGGCTTGGCCGCGCCGGCTGATTTCATACCATTCAAACAGGAACCTTAATGACATCCGTTCGCCTCGCTTGGCTGGCGCTTTGCCTGCTTTGGGTCTTCGCGGAGATTAGTCTGGCCCGGCAATCGCGCCCGGACCGGCAATCTATCCTGAAACTGGAACGGCGTTCGCAACGCTGGCTCTGGCGGAGTGTTTTGGGTAGTTTAGTGTTGGCCTTTGGTTTTAAACACTTGGCGTGGCTGCCGATTCCCATGCCTTATCTACCCCGGCAATTACTGGCGATGTTGGTTTTCGGCTGCGGTTTGAGCCTTAGGTTTTGGGCGGTTAAACACTTGGGCCGGTTTTTTACCACCGATGTCGCGATCCAACAGCAACACCGCTTGGTTACCAGCGGCCCTTACCGCGCCGTTCGCCACCCGGCATACACGGGTTTGCTGCTGGCGCTTGCCGCGGCTGGCTGGGCAATGGGGGATTTTCTAGCCTTATTGTGTTTAACCGTGCCCATTTTCCGGGGCTTTCGGATACGAATAACGATAGAAGAACGGATGCTGCTGCAAGCGTTCGGCGTAGCCTATCGCGAATATAGCCGAACCAGCTGGCGCCTACTGCCCTGGCTTTATTGAACCAGGGCGCCGCGCTAGCGTTTAAGCCGCCAGGGCATTCGCCGCTCTGGTTGGAGAAGCGTTGGCGAAGGCATCTTTTGCTTGGGCAGGGTTGCTTTGGATAGCGGAAATAATATTGCTGGCCGCTTCCTGCGCTTTTTGGCGATCCGGAATTTGCGTTTGATTAGTCGCCTGTTTCACGGAAGCCGTGTTAGACAACTGCAAGGCTTCCGTGGAGATGGTGGCGCTATCGCGGGCCACACTATTGTCCTTCTCGCCGTCGCGGCCCGTGGGGGCAACGTTTCTTTGGCTAGCTAAGCCGTCAACTTCCGTTGCATTTGCGCCGGCCGCACTACTCCGACCGACGGGTATGTTTTTTTGATTTAATGCGGTAATGTCCATCATCGACCTCCCATGGAAACATCGATAGCATCGGGTGATACTACGGCGGAATTTTAGCGCAATTTTGCAAGAGTACCGGCGGATATTTCGAATAAACCGACTTAGCGCACACTATGCCCGACCCGTTTTGCAAATCCTTGAAGTTAATCTTTAATTTTTTCCACGCGCATAGCTGATAAAATTCAAGGACGCGGTATGCGGATTCATTAAACGCAACTATTCAGTGAATGCCGGCCAATGCGGATCAATTGCGTAGGTTGGGTTAGCTCGATAGAGCATAACCCGGCAATCGAAGCCGTGGCACCGCCATAAGCCGATGCGTTGGGTTACGGCTAGCGCCTAACCCAACCTACGCTGAATAGTTACCATTAAACTAACGAAAACCAGCAATGACTACAAAACCCAGCTCAGATTTGACCACTTTCGAAAACCCCAGACCGGAACGCGATTTTACCATTCGCATCGACATCCCGGAATTCACCTGCCTGTGCCCGATGACCGGCCAACCCGACTTCGCCAAACTGCTGCTCGAATATGTACCGGATAAACTGTGCGTCGAATTGAAGTCGCTGAAACTTTATATGTGGACGTTCCGCGAGCGCGGCGCCTTCCATGAAGCGGTAACCAACGAAATCCTCGACCATATCGTTTCAGCGATTTCGCCTAACTTCATGCGTCTGCGTGCCGAGTTTAATGTACGCGGCGGCATCTACACCACAGTGATCGCCGAACACCGCAACCGGGACTGGCAGGCGCCGGCAGTGGTCAACCTGCCCTGAGCAACCGTGAGCGGCAGAACCTTTTATAACAGCGATATCGCCGTCGCCTTAAAGTACGACGGCAAAAATGCGCCGAAAGTCACCGCCAAAGGCGAAGGTTTTACCGCTCGGCAAATTCTGGCGATTGCCGAAAAACACGGCGTGCCGCTGCAAAACGAACCCGAACTGGCGCGCATCCTGGCCCAAGTACCGCTGGGCGATGAAATTCCCCAGCAGCTGTATATCGCCGTGGCGGAAGTGATCGCCTTTGCCTACTTTATCAGCGGGAAAACCCCCGACTCCGAATCATGACCTTAAAAGATATAGTTACCGTACTGCCCCAATACATTCTACCGCATCACGCGCTGTCCGGCCTGATGTCCAAGCTCACTCACTGCGAAAACAGGTTATGGAAGAACCTGTTCATCAAACTGATCATCCGCCTTTACGGGGTCAATATGAGCGAAGCCAAATACCAGGATCTGGATCATTACGCCAGCTTCAATAAATTCTTCACCCGCGAATTAACGGCAGGTTGCCGGCCCGTGGCGGCAGCGCATGATGCCATCGCCTGCCCCGCCGACGGCGCCGTCAGTCAGGCCGGCCCTATCGAGAACGGCCGGATATTTCAAGCCAAGGGCCATAGCTATACGGCACTGGAGTTACTGGGCGGCGACGCCGAGCGCGCCAAAGCCTTTGAGAACGGCTCTTTCACGACCATATACCTCTCTCCCAAGGATTACCACCGCCTGCATATGCCGCTGACCGGCACGCTGAAAGAAATGGTGCATATCCCCGGCCGCCTGTTTAGCGTCAACAATACCACCGTCAATGCCGTGCCCAACTTATTTGCCCGCAACGAACGCGTGGCCTGTCTGTTCGATACCGAAGCCGGCCCCATGGCGCTGGTTTTGGTTGGGGCGATTTTCGTTTCCAGCGTGGAAACGGTTTGGCACGGCGTCGTCACCCCGCCAACCGTCGATACCGCCAGAACCTGGAAATACCAGGACAATGCCCCCACTCTGAAAAAAGGCGCGGAAATGGGCCGCTTCAATATGGGCTCCACCATTATCGTGCTATTCGGCAAGGACAAAACAGCCTGGCTGGACGAACTGACCGCCGGCAAGCCGGTGAAACTGGGCGAACAGATAGGTCGTTGTTTTTGATAACAACTCTAAAATCAAGCCGATATGCGATAACCGGCCCGACTGTGGCATAATGCCCGACTTTCCGGTCCGGCACCGGACACTCTTTACAACACGACGATAATAATTTTAAGAGGACAACAATGAGCTTTTTTATCTCCGACGCCATGGCCCAAGCCGCGCCCGCAACTTCACAACCCGGTTTCGAAGGCATGCTGTTTCCATTGGGTATTTTAGTTTTCTTTTATTTTCTGTTCATCCGCCCGCAATCCAAGCGCAACAAAGAACAAAAGCAAATGCTGGCCGCGCTGAACAAAGGTGCGGAAGTCGTCACCACCGGCGGCATTTTAGGCAAAGTCGCGGAGCTGGACGACAACTTCGTCAAACTGGAAGTGGCCGAAAACAGCTTCATTCAAGTACAACGCCATGCCATCGCCAACATGATGCCGAAAGGCACTTACAAAACCTTGAACAAAAAACCCAAAGTTTAAGTTTTCTGTCATTTACCTATCCATTCACACTTGACCTTCGGTAACAGCGCAGTTGTCTCTGCTTTAACGGAAACCCATGCAAAATCACTTCCCGCTTTGGAAAAACATCCTGGTCCTGACCGTTCTGGTTTTCGCCCTCATTTATTCGCTACCCAATCTTTTCGGCAACGATCCGGCGGTGCAACTGGCTTCCAGCAACTCGACTCCGCTGGAGCAGGCACAAGCCGACAAAGTGGCCGCCACGCTTAAAGACGCCGGCTTTACCGTCAAAACCCTCGACTTTAAAGACGGTAAAATCCTGGCCCGTTTCAATAACACCGACGAGCAAATGAAGGCAGCGGACCTGCTCAGAAACAAAATGGCCAACCGGGCCACCGTGGCGTTGAATCTGGCTCCGGCAACCCCCGGCTGGTTGAATGCGCTGGGCGCCGAACCCATGTATTTGGGCCTGGACTTGCGCGGCGGCGTGCATTTCCTGCTGGAAGTGGACATGGACACGGCACTGAAACAAGCGGATGAGCGTTATAACAACGACATCCGTAGCGCGTTCCGGGACGCCAAAGTCCGCTATCAATCCGTTTCCAAGGAAGCCAACGGTATCAAAGTGGTGCTGCCCGACGAGGAAAACCGGGTGGCCGCCGCCGCGGTTTTGAACAAGGACTTTCGCAACCTCGATCTGGCCGAAAGCGGCCCCAACGAATTTCTGCTGACCCTGCCGGAACGCGAAATTTTGGCCATCAAGAAATCCGCGCTAGACCAAAACATTACCACCCTGCGTAACCGGGTCAACGAACTGGGCGTAGCCGAACCGATTATCCAACAACAAGGCGGCAGCCGCATCGTGGTGCAATTGCCGGGCGTACAGGATACCGCGCGCGCCAAGGAACTGCTGGGCACCACCGCCACTCTGGAATACCGCCTGGTGGACGTGGAACACGACGTCAAATCGGCTTTGGAAGGCCATGTGCCGGTCGGCAGCCGTGTGTATTACGACAAAAACGGTGCGCCGCTATTGCTGAAACGCTCGGTTATCGTTACCGGCGACCAAATCACCGACGCCTCGTCCGGCCTGGATCAGGACGGCCAGGCCGCCGTTTTCATTACGTTGGACGGCATCGGCGCCAAGAAAATGGGCAAGCTGACCCAGGAAAACATCGGCAAACCGATGGCGGTGGTGTTCATAGAATACAAATCCGAAACCCAAATCGTCGATGGCAAAAAAGTTCAGCATAAAGAAAAAGTAGAAAAAGTCATCAGTGTCGCCACCATCCGCGATTCTTTCAGCAAACGCTTCCAGACCACCGGATTGGACAGTCCGCAGGAAGCCCGTACATTGGCCCTGTTATTAAGAGCGGGCGCCTTGGCCGCGCCGGTTGAAATCGTCGAAGAACGCACCGTCGGCCCCAGCTTGGGCCAGGAGAACATCGACCAAGGCATGACATCGATCAACATCGGCTTCCTGTTGGTGGTGGTGTTCATGGTCATCTACTACCGGGCCTTCGGTTTGATCGCCAACTTTGCGTTGATCTTCAACGTGGTGTTATTGATCGCCATCCTGTCGCTGTTGCAAGCCACCCTGACCCTGCCCGGCATGGCCGGCATCGTGTTGACCGTGGGCATGGCGGTGGACGCCAATGTTCTTATCAACGAACGTATTCGCGAAGAACTGCGTAATGGCAACAGCCCGCAAGCCAGTATTTTCGTCGGCTATGAAAAAGCTTTTCACACCATTCTCGACTCCAACGTCACCACGCTACTGGTCGCCCTGTTGTTATTCGGCTTCGGCACCGGGCCGGTCAAGGGTTTTGCCGTGGTATTGTCCTTGGGCATTCTGACCTCGATGTTTACCGCCATTACCGGCACCCGCATGCTGGTCAACTGGCTATACGGCGACAACCGCCGGGTCGAAAAACTGTCCATCTAAACACGCTATAATTTTCGGAAATTTTTATCATTAACCTTTATTGGAGTTTAAAAAATGGCAATTGAACGTACTTTCTCTATCATCAAGCCGGATGCAGTCGCTAAAAACGTGATAGGAGAAATTGTCAGCCGCTTCGAAAAAAACGGTTTGCGGGTGGTCGCATCCAAAATGCTGCAATTGAGCCAGGAACAAGCCGAAGGTTTTTATGCCGAGCATAAAGAACGCGGATTTTTTAAAGATCTGGTCAGCTTTATGACCTCCGGCCCTGTAATCGTACAAGTGTTGGAAGGCGAAAACGCGGTTTTGAAAAACCGTGAACTGATGGGCGCCACCAACCCGAAAGAAGCCGCGCCCGGCACCATCCGCGCCGATTTCGCCGTCAGCATCGACGAAAACGCCGTGCACGGTTCCGATGCTCCGGAATCCGCCGCCAGAGAAATCGCTTACTTCTTCACTACCGATGAACTCTGCGACCGCATCCGCTAAGCCGGCGTTGATCAATCTGCTGGATTTCGACAGAAAAGGCCTGCAGGCCTTTTTTGTCGGTCTGGGCGAAAAACCGTTTCGCGCCACCCAGCTGCTGAAATGGATTTATCAGGAAGGCGCCGTCGATTTCGACGACATGACCAACCTGAGCAAATCCCTGCGCGGCTACCTCAAGGAAAACTGCTGCATCCGTACCCCGGAAATCGTCGCCGAACAACTGGCTGCGGACGGCACCTGCAAATGGGCCATGCAAACCCATTGCGGCAACAAGGTGGAAACCGTCTACATTCCGGAAGAACGCCGGGCGACCTTGTGCATTTCCTCGCAAGTCGGCTGCGCCCTGGCCTGTAGTTTTTGTTCCACCGCCCAACAAGGTTTCAACCGCAATCTGTCCACCGCGGAAGTCATCGGCCAATTGTATCTGGCGCAACAGCGCCTGGGCCCTGAGCACCGGATCACCAACGTGGTGCTGATGGGCATGGGCGAACCTTTACTGAATTTCGACAACGTGGTCGCCGCCATGAATTTGATGATGGACGACTTTGCCTTCGGCCTGTCCAAACGCCGGGTCACCATCAGCACCTCGGGCGTGGTGCCGGCCATGCACCGCTTGCATGACGTTTGCGACGTCAGTATGGCGGTGTCCTTGCACGCCCCAAATGACGAGCTGCGCAACCAGCTGGTGCCTATCAATATCAAATACCCGCTGGCGGAACTGATGGACGCCTGCCGCGCCTACGCCAAAAACGGCCCCCGCAAGCACATTACCTTCGAATACGTGATGCTGGATGGCATCAACGACAGCGCGGAAGACGCCGGAACGCTGGTAAAGCTGTTGAAAAACGTGCCGTCAAAGGTGAATCTGATCCCGTTCAATCCGTTTCCGCAATCGCCATACCGTTGTTCGGAGATGGCCACGATTTTGAAGTTCCGCGACATTTTGCATAATGCCGGCATCGTCACCACCATCCGCAAAACGCGTGGCGAGGATATAGACGCGGCTTGCGGACAGTTGGTCGGCCAAGTCCAGGACAAAAGCCGCCGGCATTTAAAACTGCAAACCGCAAGGACCGCGCCTCATGCCATTTAAAACCGGCATCCGTCTGTTGACTATCTCGGCCGCCTGCACGGTTATCGGCGCTTGCGGTTTGCTGCCCGATTTCGGTAGTACCGGCATGAGCACGCATGAGCTGGCCAATCTGAATTTGCAGATGGGCGTCCGTTATCTGGACATGGGCATGCTGGAAGTGGCCAAGGAAAAGCTGGATACGGCTTACGATCTGGAATCCGGCAACCCGGAAACCCTGAATGCCCTGGCGGTATTTTACGAACGTATCAAAGACGACGAACAGGCGACCGACTTTTACCAAGCCGCCATCGGCAAAGACCCGGAAAATTACAGCACCAAAAACAATTACGGGCGTTTTTTATGCGAACGCGGCAAGCATGACAAAGGTATGGCGATGCTGCGGGAAGCCTTGGATTCGCCGATGAATCAACGGCCTTGGCTGGCCTTGAGCAACATCGGCATCTGTCTGCTGCTGCAAAACGATCCGGCCAAGGGCGAAGAGTATCTGCGCCGCGCCCTGTTTGCCAACCCCGCATATCCGCCCGCCCTACAGGAAATGCTGAAAATCAGTTACAACAACCGGCAATATATGTCGGCACGGGCATTTTTAGAGCGCTATCTGGCTGTCGCCAAGCATACCCCGGAAAGCCTTTGGTACGGTTTTCAAACCGAACGGGCCTTGGGCAACCATCAGGCGGCGGAAAACTACAAAGAACAATTACTGATTAATTTTCCAACCTCAACCGAGGCTCAACAAGCCAAAACCGCGATCAGCAAATAATCCGGCAACGAATACACATGGCAAAACAACAACAGGCCATTCAGGCCATCCGCGGCATGCACGACATTCTGCCCGAGCAATCCCCTTACTGGCAGTGGCTGGAACAGAACGCCAGACAAGTGCTCGGCGGTTACGGCTATCAGGAAATCCGCCTGCCCATCGTCGAAAAAACCGAGCTGTTCAAACGTTCCATCGGCGAAGTCACCGACATCGTCGAAAAGGAAATGTACACCTTCGACGACAGAAACGGCGACTCGCTGACCTTGCGTCCGGAAGGCACCGCCGGCTGTTTACGCGCCTGCCTGGAACACGGCTTGTTGCATAACCAGAGCCACCGGCTGTGGTATTACGGGCCGATGTTTCGCCATGAGCGTCCGCAAAAAGGCCGTTACCGGCAATTCTATCAACTGGGCGTGGAAACCTACGGCATGCCCGGCCCGGATGTCGACGCGGAAATGATATTGCTGACCGACCGGCTGTGGAAAAAACTCGGTATCCGCGATAAAGTCGAATTGCAGCTGAATTCCTTGGGCACCAGCGAGGAACGCGCCGCCTATCGCGGCGTTCTGGTCGAGTATTTCAAGCAGCACATCGACGTGCTGGATGAAGACAGCCTGCGCCGGCTGGAAACCAATCCGCTGCGAATTTTGGACAGTAAAAACCCGGACATGCAATTAATGTTGCGCGAGGCGCCGGTATTGCTGGAACATTTGGGCGAAGACAGTTTGCAACACTTCAACAGCCTGAAAGGCATGCTGGACGATCTGGGCATCGGCTACCAGCTGAATACCCGCTTGGTGCGCGGCCTGGATTATTACGGCAAAACCGTGTTCGAGTGGGTCACCGACGAACTCGGCGCTCAAGGCACCATCTGCGCCGGCGGCCGTTACGACGGCCTGATCGAACAACTGGGCGGCAAAGCCAACCACGCCATCGGCTTTGCGATGGGCATGGAACGCATCCTGGCCTTGGTCGAGCAACTGGAAACCGTGTCTATCGAACCCGGCGTGGACGTTTACTTGATCCGGGTCGGCGCGGAAGCCGAAAAGGCCGGCCTGTTGCTGAGCGAACATCTCCGCGACCGGATTGACGGCTTGAAATTGCAAGTCAATTGCGGCGGCGGCAGCTTCAAAAGCCAATTTAAAAAAGCCGACAAGTCCGGCGCGGCGTTTGCGATTATCATAGGCGACGACGAAGCCCAACGCGGCGAAGCGGCCTTAAAATCGCTGCGCGTCGAACAGGAACAAAGCACATTAAGCCATGCCGCCTTGCTGGAAACGCTGAAGGCCTGGCATCGCAACAAATCCATTGCATAACTTTTAACCGGGAAACACCGTGGCTATTTACGATACCGAAGAAGAACAAGTCGAACAGTTGAAAAAATGGTGGGAAGCCAATAGCACCTCCCTGATTGCCGGGGTCATCACCGCCATCCTGCTGGTAACCAGCTGGAATGTCTGGCAAAACCATCAACTTGAACAACGCAGCCAGGCCTCCCAGTTGTATCAAAACCTGCTCGCCAGCGCCGCCAAAAACGACTCGGCCGCGGTCGAAAAACTGGCCGACCAACTGGCCGTCGAACACGGCTCCATGGCTTACGCGCATTTTGCCGCGCTGGCAAAAGCCAAAAGTAAAGTCGACGCGGGCGATCTGGAAGCGGCCAAGGCCATTCTGCAACAACAACTGCAAAATGCCGGCGACGAACAATTGCGGCACGTTGCCCGCCTGCGTTTGACACAACTGATGCTGGCTACCGGTCAACATGAAGAAGGTTTGAAATTGATTGCAGCCGTCGACCCGGCGAAAGCCGAAGGTTTTGCCGCCAGCTACGACGAACTGGAGGGCGATTTATACGTCGCCATGGACCGTTTGGACGAAGCCCGCACTGCCTACCAAAACGCCATCAGAACCGGACAGGCCACCGCCTTGACCCAATTCAAACTGGATGACATTGCAGCGCCTGCCTTCAACCCGGCGGCAGCAAACTTACCGCAGTGACACGCTTGAAATCATGCTGAAACCCGTGCCCATGTCTTTTCGCACTATCCCGGTATTGTTTGCCGGCCTGCTGTTGCTTTCCGGTTGCGCGGGGTTGGACGCGGGCCGCGAAATGCTGTCGGGACTCTCCGATACCATTTTCGGCGAGGACGACAGCGCGGACCCACCGGCGGCGCTGCTTGAATATCAAGCCGAGCTGCAAATCGATGTGCTGTGGAAGGAGTCGGTGGGAGACGGCGCGGACAAGCAATATCTAAAACTGATTCCCGCCATGCTGGGCGACAGAATTTTTGTCGGCGACCGCAAAGGCAGCCTACAGGCCCGCAATGCGGCAACCGGCGACCTGGTTTGGGAAACCAACACCGAGCTGGCTTTTTCCTCGGGCCCCGGCCTGGGCCGGGACGCCCTGATCATGGGCTGTACATCCGGGGAAGTCGTGGCTTTCGACATTGGCAGCGGCGAGCAAAAATGGCTGACTACCGTGCCTAGCGAAGTTCAGGCCGTGCCTGTCGTTGCCAAGGGCATCGTGATCGTGCGCACCACCGACGGCAAGGTCATCGGCTTGCGGGAAGCGGACGGCGCTCAGCTGTGGCTTTCGGAAAGCAGCGTACCGGCCTTGAGCATACGCGGCGCCGGCGCGCCTATCGTCATCGACAACACCGTCATCGTCGGTTCGGCAAACGGCAAGATGCAGGCCTTGCAACTCAACGACGGCAAAAACCTCTGGGAAGCCACTATCGCCATGCCCACCGGCCGATCGGAAGTCGAGCGGCTTGTGGACCTTGATGTCGACCCGGTGGAAAACCGCGGGGCCATTTATATTTCCAGTTTCAACGGCGGCACCACTTCAGTATCCGAACTGGATGGCGACATCATCTGGCGTAATCCGGATGTGTCCTCGTACACCGGCATCAGCGCCGATTACCGTTACTTGTATATCAGCGATACCAAAAGCGAAGTTTCGCAACTGGATCAACGCAACGGCGCCTCGTTGTGGAAACAAAGAGATTTGCACAACCGCCAACTGACGGCCGCCGTGGTTTACGACAATTATGTGGTAGTCGGCGATTTCGAAGGCTATGTGCACTGGTTATCCATTAGCGACGGCAGGCAGCTCGGTCGCATTCAAGTCGCAAGCTCGCCAATCGAAGCCAAACCGGTTGTCGTCGGCGGAACTGTATACATTTACGCAAAAAACGGCACCCTCGCAGCCCTTAAAGCGAGATAAACACTTATGCTCCCAGTCATTGCCTTGGTTGGCCGACCCAACGTCGGTAAATCCACTCTCTTCAATTATTTAACCCGCAGCCGCGAGGCGCTGGTCGCCGACTATCCCGGCCTGACCCGCGACCGGCAATACGGCCGCGTCAAGCGCGGCGAACGCGACTGCCTGGTGGTCGATACCGGCGGCATCACCGACGACCAGGAAGGCATCGACGTTTTCGCCAAAAAGCAGGTGGAAGTTGCCCTACAGGAAGCCGACGTAGTGTTCTTTATGGTCGATGCCCGCGACGGCATCAACGCCTCGGACGAGGCTATCGCCGATATGCTACGCAAATTGGGTAAACCGGTAGTGCTGGTGGTCAATAAAATCGACGGCATCGACAGCAATACCGTCACCCACGACTTTTATAGCCTGGCGCTGGGCGAGCCTGTACCGATTGCCGCCTCGCATGGCCGCAATGTGCATGAATTGCTGGGCCGCATCGACGATCTGATTCCACCCGTGGAAGACGAATTCCAGGAACAAGACCCCGGCATCGCCATCGCCGTCGTCGGCCGGCCCAACGTCGGCAAGTCGACGCTGGTCAACCGCCTGCTGGGCGAAGAACGGGTAGTGGTGTTCGACGAAGCCGGCACCACCCGCGACAGTATTTATATACCTTTCGAGCGCAACGGCCGGAAATTCACCCTGATCGATACCGCCGGCATGCGCCGCCGCGCCAAGGTATCGCTGACCGTGGAAAAATTCAGCATCATCAAATCCCTGCAAGCCATCGAAAAGGCCCATGTAGTGATTTACCTGATCGACGCCCGCGAAGGCGTCACCGACCAGGATGCGCATATTCTGGGACTGGTATTGGAAGCCGGGCGGGCCTTGATTATCGGCTTGAATAAATGGGACGGCCTGGACGCGGAGCACAGGGCTTTCGTCAAAAAACAGATCGAAATCAAATTGCCGTTTTTGGATTTTGCCGAAAAACACCCGATTTCAGCATTGCACGGTAGCGGAGTGGGCAAGCTGTTCGACGTGGTACACAGCCTGTACGACGCGGCCATGATAGACATGTCCACCCCGGTATTGACCCGCATCCTCAGCGACGCCGTGGCCTCGCATCAGCCGCCCCTGGTCGGCGGCCGCCGCATCAAGCTGAAATACGCCCACCAGGGCGGCCGCAACCCGCCGGTGGTGGTGATTCACGGCGTACAAACCGACTCCTTGCCCGACTCATACAAGCGGTTTTTGATGAACTACTACCGCGAGCAACTACGCCTAAAAGGCACCCCGGTCCGCTTGGTGTTCAAGTCGCCCGAAAATCCGTTTCAGGGTCAGAAAAACAAATTAAGCGACAGGCAGGTGAAAAAACGCAAGCGCCTGATCGATTTTACCAAACGCAAAAAATAAACGTATTCCGGGAGCGCAACCATGGCCACTATTACCTTTCAAGGCAAACCCATCAACACCATCGGCGATCTGCCGGCTGTCGGGGGCAAAGCGCCGGACTTCAAACTCACCAACCGCAAAATGCAGGATGTGGGTCTGGCGGAGTTTGCCGGCAAACGCAAGGTCATGAATATTGTGCCGAGCCTGGATACCCCGACTTGCGCCACCTCGACCCGTAAATTCAACGAAAAGGCCGCCCATCTCGATAACACGGCGGTTTTAACGATATCCGCCGACCTGCCGTTCGCCCAGGCCCGCTTTTGCGAAATCGAAGGCATCAAACATGTCATCGCCCTATCCACCTTCCGCTCCAGTTTCGCCCACGATTATGGCGTGGAATTGCTGGATAGCATTCTGGCCGGCCTGACCGCACGCGCCATCGTCATCATCGATGAAAATGACCGGGTCATCTACACGCAATTGGTCAGCGAAATTGCCGACGAACCGGATTACGCCGGCGCCTTGGCGGTACTCGCCCATCAGGATTAAACCCGACCGTTCGGCATTTCCCGCCCCGAAACCCCGTTATTTCGCCATAACCATATGTCCGGGCAACCCCGCCATTGCCGTGGATGCGGATGCGAGCTCTCTACGATACAAAGCATCCGCGGCCTGTGCGACAACCCGGAGTGCCGCCGCAAGGATGTCGATTTCCAACAGCGGCAGCGGCGCCAGACCGCATTACGGATAATTCGCGCCGGCCTGCCGGCCTCCTGGCAGGCAAAAAACGCCGGCGTGGCTGTTCTGCCCCGCAACACCGAGCGGCTAGCGCCATTGTCCGGCGCCCGCATTGAGGCCTTACGGCAACATCTGGAACAGATCGTAATTGAAGCCGGAGAATTGCCGGATCGGGAATTCGAAATCAAGGAAACCTCGACCACCACCAATGGCATAGACGCCAAGCAGGCCGATTTGCCTGTCTTAGGTGCCGCCTGCGGACTGTGCGGCGGCCATTGCTGCGCCACGGGAGGCGACTCCGCCTGGCTCGAACCGGGCACAATCCGGCGCTTGCAATGGCGGCTATTGCCCTTGGCGGATACCCGCATTATTGAGCATTATCTTAGCTTTGTGCCCGAGACCGGCTATGAAAACAGTTGCATTTACCATGCCGAGAACGGTTGCTGCCTGCCCCGTTCAATCCGCTCGAATGTGTGCAATCAATACCTTTGCAAGGGTTTGGCTGAAGTTGTGCAAGGCTTAAAGGATGGAGAAGGACGCTGCGTGGCCGCCACGGTAATCGGCGTTTCGCCGATTACCGTGGCATTATTCGATACCTTGGGCATTTTGGACACGATCAAACCCGCCAGCGAAGAATAGGCGCTAAGCCAAAATCAACACCTCGATCCGTGGGTCCGCGCATCGTGGGCACAAACTATAATTTGGCTTTAACAATCCGATAAATCTCTTCCGCTTCACTATCGGCATTTTGCATAAGCGCCTGTAATTCCGCCAATTTGGCTTCGGCAAATTCGCGGTCTTTCAAACCGGCGGCGTTGATAGCCACATTCAAAGCCGCGCTTTTCAACCCGGCATAGGCCGCCATGACCGCCACGCCGGCGTCGCTGATCACGCCCAGATTGCCTTTCTCTGCCGCCACCCGGCTCAAGGCCATGGCTTGAGCGCAGGCCTTGGCGCAGGCCAAGGGCACTTCGGTGGCTTCCCGCAACACGGTCTGGATTTGCGCGCTGCGATGGGCTTTTTCTTCGTCATTGGCTTTGGGCAACGCATAACAAGCCATCAGCTTGCCGAACACATCGACATCGGCCTTGATCATACCGACCAACACCGCCCGCAAGTCTTCGGCCACGGCCAGCAAGACCCGCAGGTCGGCTTCGACCTCCGCGTATTTGGGCTTGCCTATGGTGAGATTGCAAACCATGCTAACCAAGGCAGCCCCCTGCGCACCCATCACCGCCGCCGCGCTGCCGCCGCCAGGCGTGGCTTGTCTGCCGGCCAGTTCGTCCAGGAAAGTTTCTACCGATTTATCTTTGATTTCCGTCATGTCTTATCTATAGGGTGTAGGCCGGAATAAGCGTTAGCGTTTCCGGCAATCCGCTTCCGCCGGAAACGCTAACGCTTATTCCGGCCTACGCCATTTCATATCGTTATTAATGCTCACGGCGCCAATCGGTTGTAGCGTCGGGCCGATCTTCCAGAACAATACCCAGTTGTTTCAATTCGTCACGAATTTTATCCGCAGTTGCCCAGTTTTTTGCTTTTTTCGCTTCAAGGCGCAATTGGACTTGTTGGTCGATCCAATCATTACCAACATGTCCAGTCATCAAGGCTGAATCACTGCCGGTTTCGACAGCATGTACCCCCCCGAGAATTGTTCCTTTTAAATAGCCGTCGGGATCATGCTGCAGCAAACCTAAAATCGCCGCCAACTGTTTCAAGGTAACCGCCAGCACGGCTTTGTCTTCGGATTTGTTCAGTTCGCGGGCTAACTCGAACAATACCGCCAACGCCACCGGGGTGTTGAAATCGTCGTCCATGGCTTGCTCGAAACGCAGTTTATAATCGGCGTCGATAGCCACATCCACAATGTCCACGCCTCTCAATGCCGTATACAACCGGGTCAGGGCCACACCGGCATCGTCCAATTGTTCGTCGGAGTAATTCAACGGGCTGCGGTAATGGCTGGACAATATAAAAAAGCGGATCACTTCCGGCCGGTATTGCTTTAGCACCTCGCGCACCGTAAAAAAGTTACCCAGCGATTTGGACATTTTTTCTTCATTGACCCGCACGAAACCATTATGCATCCAGTAATTGACGAAGGGCTCGCCGGTGGCGCCTTCGGATTGGGCGATTTCGTTTTCGTGATGCGGAAATTGCAGGTCCATGCCGCCGCCGTGTATATCGAAATGGTTGCCCAGGCAGCAGGTGGACATAGCCGAGCATTCGATATGCCAGCCGGGCCGGCCTTGCCCCCAAGGCGAATCCCAATAAGGCTCGCCGGGTTTGGCCATTTTCCACAATACGAAATCCAACGGATCGCGTTTGGCGTTATCCACATCCACCCGTTCGCCGGCGTTCAAGTCGTCGATGTTTTTACCGGACAGCTTACCGTAGCCGTCAAAGCGGTTCACCGCATAAAACACATCGCCGTTTGTGCCGACGTAGGCGTACTCTCGCTCGATCAAGGCGGCGATCATATTAATGATGTCGGCAATCGACTGGGTGGCCTTAGGCTCGATGTCCGGCGGCAATACGGCCAATGCACGTTCGTCTTCATGCATCGCTGCTATGAAACGCTCGGTTAGTGCGGAAAAATCCTCGCCGTTTTCGTTGGCCCGCTGAATGATTTTGTCGTCGATATCGGTAACGTTACGCACATAAGTCAACTGGTAACCGGCATGGCGCAGATAACGCGCCACGGTATCGAACACCACCATCACCCTGGCGTGGCCGATATGGCAATAGTCGTACACCGTCATGCCGCAGACGTACATGCCGACTTTGCCGGGCTGTTTGGGAATGAATTCTTGCTTGCTTCGAGTCAGGGTGTTGTAGATTTTCAGCATCGGATTGAATGGAATACAGCTAAAGACCGGGCAATCTATCAAGATTCCGGCTTCTCTTTCAAGATAAAAACACCTAGAATTGCCGGCTTGCAGCGATTTTTAGGAGCTATTATGCGCAAATCCTTTGTTTACCTGATGCTGTTTTTGTTCTCAACTCTTTCTTTTGCAACGGAAAAACAAATGTCCGACACCCAAACCAAAGTAAAAATGACCACTTCGTTGGGCGCTTTCGTGATCCAACTGGATAACGTTAAAGCCCCGGTTTCCGCCGCCAATTTCGCCGAATACGTCAAAAGCGGTTTTTATGACGGCACGATTTTTCACCGCGTGATTCCCGGTTTTATGGCGCAAGGCGGCGGCTTCGATACCGGCTTTGCGCAAAAAGAAACCAAGGCACCGATCAAAAACGAAGCCGATAACGGTTTGAAAAACAAACGCGGCACGCTGGCGATGGCGCGCACCAACGATCCGAATTCCGCCACCGCGCAGTTTTTCATCAACTATAAGGACAACAGTTTTCTGGACCACACCAGCCCTACCCCCAGCGGCTGGGGTTATGCGGTATTCGGCGAAGTGATCGAAGGCATGGACGTGGTCGACGAGATGGCCAAACAGCCGACCGCTAACCGCGGCATGCATCAGGATGTACCCAAAACCGATATCGTCATCGAAAAAGCCGAAATCGTCGAATAAGCCATTGATTCAGGTTCCGCCGGCCTTGGGCGGAGCCGCCTATCATCCCTTGAAAACAGACATCCTGTTCATCTCTGACCTACACCTCTCGCTGGAAAAACCCGATATTACCCGGCGTTTTCTAAATTTTTTACAGCACCGCGCCGGACGCGCGCGGGCCTTATACATACTCGGCGATTTATTCGATGCCTGGATAGGCGACGACGACAATACGCCGCCCAATAAAACTATCAAAACGGCCCTTAAAGCGCTAAGCGATGCCGGCACCCGGGTTTTCTTGCTGCAAGGCAACCGCGATTTCCTGCTGGGTTCGCGCTTTGCCGAACAAACCGGCGTGACCCTGCTGGAGGAATACAGCGTGATCGATTTAAACGGCCACCCTACCCTGCTGACCCACGGCGATTTGTTATGCACCGACGATTTGCCTTATCAGGCCTTCCGGATCAAATCCCATAGCGTTGAATGGCAGCGAAACGTGCTATCCAAACCTTTATGGCTACGGCTTTTAGCGGCCCGCTGGTATCGCTTGCGCAGCTACTTCCATAAGCGCAACAAAACCCTGGAGATCATGGATGTCAATCCGCAAACGGTTGCGGAGGTTCTGCAAAAACATCGTTGCCGGACCCTGATTCACGGCCATACCCACCGTCCCGCAACGCACGACTTCACCGTTGATGGCCTGCCTGCCCTGCGTATTGTATTGGCGGACTGGAACAAAGACAGTGGGGAATGTTTATGCTGGAACGGACGAGCCTTTCAGAGGGAAAGGCTGGCATAAAACCGGCGGGCAAAAAAAATCCGGCGGCACTTCGATTAACTCTTCGCACCACCGAACTCGTTACTATCTCCGCGTGAATAGACTCCGGATATACCTAGAAGTTCACTCGGTAATCATTTTTTTAAAAAGCGCAGCCGGGTTTTACCCCCAGTTTTTTCAAAATGATAGCCAACGGGCAAAAGCCGGTAAACGAGGCCTGTAACAAATTGGCGCCCACAAAAGCCGTGAACCAAAGCCAATTCGGCGAGTGCCAGTGAGCCAAGCTCAGGCTGATCAAAATAAAACCACCGGCAAACGCCATTACCATGCGATCGATAGACATGACAAGCTCCTATTTCAAACGCACTACGCCCATCAGTTTCAGCATCATGCGTTCATAGAATGGTTCGCTGATACCTTTTCTGATTTTACGCATAAAGTATTTTTCAAAACCGATTTTGGCCAAATGCACCCATTTGCCATGGTTAGACCAGGTGGTGTTGCGCGGCGGAATTTGCGGCACGGCCAAAAATGCTACCCCGGTGTCGCCCAGGTCGGCCAGGCATAGAGCGCTGAGGCTGGGAATATCGGACGGTTCCTTGCCGGCCAGTTCGTCGCGAATATTATGCGCGGTGGCGGTGACCATGGATTCGATCATGTAACCGGTTTTGGGCGTACCCACCGGCACCGGGGTTTTTTCCACTGGCGGCAATGCCACGCAAACACCTACAGAATAAATATTTTTGAAGGTCGGGTTACGCTGATATTGATCGATCAGAACAAAACCGCGTGGGTTAGTCAAACCGTCCGCGCCACTATTACGCACCGCATCGACACCGGTAAAAGCCGGAAGCATCATGGAATGCTTAAACGGCAATTCGTGTTTTTTGTAATCATTACCGTCATTATCCACTTCGGTCACGTACATCATGCCGGCTTCTACTCGGTCAACCTTGGCATTGGTAATCCATTTAATAGTCTTGTCACGTAGCGCGCTTTCCAAGAGTCCTTTGGTATCGCCAACTCCACCTAAACCCAAGTGCCCGACGTAAGGTTCGGAGGTGACAAAAGTCATTGGCACTTTGTCGCGAATTTTACGTTTGCGCAATTCGGTTTCCAGAATCATCAGATACTCGTATGCCGGACCGTAGCAGGAAGCCCCTTGTACCGCACCGATCACAATCGGCCCCGGATCCGCCATGAATTTTTCCCAATCCTGGGCGGCAACCGCGGCATGATCGACGTGGCAAACGGACGAGGTATGCCCGCCGTGCGGCCCCAATCCGGGCACCTCGTCAAACGCCAATCGAGGACCGGTGGCAATCACCAAATAATCATATGCTTCCGAAGTGCCATCGTCCAAATCGATTTTATTGTTGGCGGGATCCACCTTGACGGCAGCCTTTTGGATAAAGTTGATGCCTTTTTTCTTCATCACCGGCGCCAGCTCGATTTTTAAATCTTCCGGTTTGCGCCATTTGGGTGGAATCCAGGGATTTGAGGGCACAAAGTGAAAAGTAGGCGAATCGGAAATAACCGCCACCTCATGCTCCTTACCAAGTACTTCTCGCATTTCATAGGCCATCGGCACCCCGCCGATGCCCGCGCCTAAAACTACAATTCTAGCCATAGCAATCACCTCTTTGAATGAATAAACAGCTTTCCCGGCCGTGTCGCGGACATTTATTATTGAATTATCGGCTTCGGAAAACAGAGCATCAAGAATATTAGCATTTTATTATATTTGCAACAAAAATATTCTCATCTTCGAGCATAGCGCGTTATGCAGAAAAAGTCTTGCGGCGTACAATAGCCTTCCTTGAAAGATGCAAACGGGAACATACCCATGACCAACCAAGCTGATAATGACGCAAACTGGCGGGGAAAACTCACCCCCGAACAATTTCATGTCTGCCGCGAAAAAGGTACCGAACCGCCTTTTACCGGCAAATACACCGATTGCACCGCGCCCGGCATTTATCATTGCGTGTGTTGCGGAGAGGCTTTGTTTGCTTCCGAGCATAAATTCCATTCGGGCTGCGGTTGGCCCAGCTTTTGGGAGCCCTTAAACGGTAGCAGCCTGCGCGAACATGAAGACCATAGCCATGGCATGCGCCGCATCGAGGTCACCTGCGGCAAGTGCGGGGCCCATCTGGGCCATGTTTTTCCCGACGGCCCCCAACCCACGGGCCTGCGCTATTGCATCAATTCCGTGGCGTTAGAACTGCAAGATAAACCATGAGTGCACAGCAACAGGTACAAGATTGTCTGGATTTTATCGACGCCAGCCCCAGCCCCTGGCATGTTATCGCCGCCCTGGAACAGCGTTTGCATGCGTTTAAATTCCAACGGCTGGATGAGAAGGACGACTGGTGTTTGACCGCGGGCGGGCGTTATTATGTGGTGCGCGACGAATCATCGATTATCGTCTTTGTCGCCGGGCGTAAAAACCCGGCCGAGCATGGTTTTAAAATCCTCGGCGCCCATACCGATTCCCCCGGTTTACGTTTAAAACCCAATCCTGCCATCAAAAGCGACAATTTGCTGCGCTTATCGGTGGAAGTATACGGCGGTCCGATTTTGGCTACCTTTAGCGACCGGGATTTGAGCTTGGCCGGCCGGATAGCCTATCGTACGGCTAGCGGCAAAATCGCCAGCCGTTTGGTTCGCTTCGAGCAACCGCTGCTGAGGTTGCCTAATCTGGCGATCCATATGAACCGAGCCGTCAACGAAGACGGACTGAAACTGAACAAACAAACCGAGCTACCGTTGATTTTTGCCTCGGCTACCGACCAGCAATTGCCGTCCGATCAGTTTACGTCTTTATTGACCGGCGCCTCCGGCCTGGAAGCCCAACAAATTTTAAGTTGGGAGTTCAATATCCATGACACCCAAAAAGGTGCGTTCTGGGGCGAAAACCAAGCATTTTACGCCAACAGCCAATTGGACAACCTGGCGTCCTGCCACGCCGGCATAACCGCCCTATTAAATGATGCCGCCTTGCAAAGCGGCAATACTTTGGTATGCGCTTTTTTCGATCATGAAGAAATCGGCAGCGAAAGCTGTAAAGGCGCGGCAGGCAGCTTTCTGCCGGACGTACTGGAACGCATTGCCCTGGCCCAAACTATAGACAAACAAGGCTACCAACGCGCGCTGGCCAACAGCCTGATGATCAGTGCCGACATGGCGCATGCCTATCAGCCTAATTTTCCCAATGCCTACGAGGCTGGCCATAAACTGTGCGTCAATCAAGGGCCTGCCATCAAAATCAATGCCAACCACCGCTACGCCTCGAATTGCCTGTCCGCGGCCGCCTTTATCGATCTGTGCCAACAAGCCGAGGTGCCTTACCAGAAATACGCCCATCGCGGCGATTTGCCCTGCGGCAGTACCATAGGCCCGATCGCCTCCGCCAAACTGGGCATGGCGACCGTCGATGTCGGCAATCCGATGTGGGCCATGCATAGCGTCCGCGAGAGCGCCGGCACCTTGGATCATGGTTACCTGATTAAAGTGCTGAATCAGTTCTTCGCCGCCATGTAGCTTTAATACAAACTTCTACTATTCTTGTCTGCAGGTTTCTACTGATAAGGATATATTTTGGTTTTGTTCGTGAAAGACGGTCTGTCCACACCGCTGTTTGTGGCCGTCACCCGGTTTGTGCTGCTGATTAGTCTAACGGTCGGCATGGCACGGGCCGAGGAAAGCCTCGAATACAAAATCAAAGCCGCCTATCTTTACAATTTCACCAAATTCATTACCTGGCCCGCTCTGCAAGGCACGACTTTTAATATCTGCTTGGTGGGAGGCGATCCTTTTCAGGATTTGCTGGATAGCTTGGAAGCAAAAACCGTACAGGACAAACCTATCCGCATCTTCCGTTACGACAATATTAAGCAGGTAAAAAACTGCCAGCTTGTCTACCTGGACAACACGGATATCCGTATTAATGAGGCCATTCCCAACGCCTTATTGGTGGCTAATCTATCGAATAGCCTGACGGTAAGCAGCCAGCCTTTTTTTGCGGAATCCGGCGGTATGATCGGCTTTGCGCTGGAGCAAGAAAAAGTCAAACTGCATATTAACCTCAAGGTTTTAAAACAGAGCGGCCTGGGCATTAGCGCCAAGCTGATCGAAGTGTCGACCGTCGTTGGGGAGGATGAGCATGAGTAGCTGGTTCTCGCGTTTTTCCATTAAATCCAAACTGTTTTCCATCATCCTGGTTTCCAGCCTGTTCGCGATGCTGTTCGCGTTTATGATTCTGTTTGCCACCAACGTCACCGAAGTTAAACGCAAGGCCATGGAAGACTTCTCGGCCGCGGCGAATCTGATTGCCAACCGCAGTATTGCCGCGGTTATGTTCGATGACCCTGCCTTGGCCAAGGAAAACCTGTCGCCATTAACCAAACTACCCGATTTTAGAAGCGCTTGCGTATACGGCAAACAACAGCAACTGTTTGCCGAATTAGCCATCAACCTTACGCCTTGCCCATTGCGCTCAAATCAACTGCATACACGGGTAGACCAACTGACCTTGCAGGTTTACCAGCCCATGCTGCAGGATCAGGAGCGAATAGGCGGTGTATTGATCGAGGCCGACCTGAGCGGCGCCCTGATTCGGCAATTGCAATTTGTCGGCCTGGTGTTGGTCGTTTTATTTATTGCCTTGGTAGGTTCGTTTTTAATGACCATGCCGTTGCTCAACCGGGTAGCCAAACCTATTACCTTACTAGCGAAGACGGCGCAGAAAATCGGCCTGAATCATGATTATTCGGTTCGCGCCAACAAACACAGCGAGGACGAAATCGGCATTCTGGTGGATTCATTTAACAGTATGCTGGAAACCATAGAATACAAAAACAATAGCCTGCTGGCATTAAAAAATAACTTTCAGGCCTTATACGACAACAATCCGACCATGGTGTTCGACCTGAGTCTAAGCGGTCAAATTCAATCGGTGAACCAATTCGGCGCCAAACAAATCGGGCTCGGCGCCAATCAATTCATAGGCATGTCCATCTTCAGTTTTACCCATCCCGAAGATATCGCCGTTAGCCGCGGTTTTTTCAATGACTGCGTGGCAACCCCTCATCAAGTTCAAAAACAGGAAGTACGTTTGATCTGCCGGAACGGCAACATTATTTGGGTCAGGCAAACCGCCAGACTGGTGGATACCGCGCAAAACCAGCAACATTTATTGCTGGTATGCGAAGACATCACCGAAACCCGCCGCCTTGCCGATAAAATTGCCTATCAGGCCAGTCACGACGAACTCACCGGCCTAACCAACCGCCGGCAATTCGACGAATATATCCAAACGCTGGTCGAACAAGCCCAGGCGGACAACAGTATTCACGTCATGTGTTATCTGGATTTGGATCAATTCAAGGTCGTAAACGACACCTGCGGCCATTTGGCGGGCGATGAATTACTGCGCCAACTCGGCGAATTACTGCGCCAGCAAGTGCGTAAAACCGATGTGCTGGCCCGTCTGGGCGGCGACGAATTCGGCATCTTGATGTCGCATTGCAATATAGAACAAGCATTACTCACCTGCGAAAAACTGCGTACCTCTATTTGCGACTTTCAATTCGCCTGGGATAACCGGAGTTTCAGCATTAGTGTCAGTATCGGCATTGCTTCCATTGACCGCACCCGAGGCAATGCGGTGGACATTTTAAAAGAAGCCGATGCGGCCTGTTATGCCGCCAAGGAAAAAGGCCGTAACCGCATACACATCTTCAGCTCAACCGATGAAGACTTGGCCGAGCGCCAGGGCGAAATGCAATGGGTGGAAAAAATCAGATTGGGTATAGAAGAGAACCGCTTTCAATTGTATGGGCAACTAATTGTCCCCACTATGCATAGCGAAGAAGGCCTACACTTTGAAACCTTGCTGCGCTACCGCGACGAACAAGGCAACATTATTCCGCCTGGCGCATTTTTACCCGCCGCCGAACGTTACAATATTGCCCCCGCCCTGGACCGCTGGGTGATCAGCAATTTGTTCGAGTACCTGAGCAGCACCCCCGGATTTATCGAGCGCGTCGAACTTTGTTCGGTCAACTTATCAGGACTATCCTTATCCGATGAAACCATGTTGGATTTCATCAGCAAGCAATTCCGCAAGTGGCAAATTCCGACTTATAAAATTTGCTTTGAAATCACCGAAACAGCTGCCATCAGCAATTTATCCTATGCCAAACAATTTATCGACACCTTGCGTAAAAAAGGTTGCCTGTTTTCATTGGACGATTTCGGCAGCGGTTTATCCTCTTTCGCTTACTTAAAAAACTTGCCGGTGGACTTTTTGAAAATTGACGGTTTGTTTGTAAAAGACATTCTGGAAGACAAGATCGACTGGACCATGGTGAAAGCGATTAACGAAGTGGGCCATGTCATGAATAAAAAAACCATTGCCGAATTTGTAGAAAATAAAAACATTTTCGAACTACTGAAAACACTGGGCGTTAACTACGCACAAGGCTATGGCATCGCCAAGCCGGTTCCTTTAAAAGAGCTTTGAGAAACAGCATGCAATACCGTCCCAAACTACAGTTAATGCCATATTTGCTGCTGAGTTGCATGGGCAGTGCTGCGCACGCACAGCATGACATGGACGATTTGATGGAACTATCTCCCGCGCAACTCTCCGATATTTCCGTCAGCATCGCCTCCGGCACCCTGAAAAGCCTGTCCCACTCGGCTGCCGTAACCAGCGTCATCACCGCGGAGCAAATCGCCTCCATGGGCGCCACCGAGTTGCACGAAATTCTTGAAACCGTACCCGGCATGCACGTCACTATCCAGCCGGTTACCAACGATTACAGTTACAGCATGCGCGGGATGCGTAACGACACCAACTCCGAAGTATTGCTGATGATGAACGGTACCCGCTTTTCGGTACCGCAACAGGGCACGCATATGGCCGGCATGGTCATTCCGGTCGAGAACATACAGCGGATCGAAGTCATCCGAGGGCCGGGTTCCGCGCTCTATGGCGCGGATGCCTTTGCCGGCGTGATCAATATCGTTAGCAAAAAAGCCGCCGATTTGGATGGCGTTACGGTGGGCGCGCGCGGCGGCAATGCGGATACCAAAAGCAGTTGGGGGCAATACGGCGGACAATGGCAAGGCTGGGACGTCGCCGCTAGTTTGCAATACAGCCATAATGGCGCCGACCCCGACCGGATTATTCAAGCCGATGCCTTGACGGGCACCGGCTTTTCATCCGCGCCCGGCCCCATGCAGACCCAAAACGAGCGCTGGAATGGCCATCTGAATTTACAACGTAAACATTGGGATTTAGGGTTCTGGGCCTTTAATGAAACCGATGCCGGCTTTCGCGCGGGCACGGTCGGTGTCTTGGACAATAAAGGCAAATTAAATGGCAGCAACTATTTAGCGGATGTGCGCTACTCGACTGAAGACGATTTCGACAACTGGGAACTGCAAGCGCATGCCAGTTTTTTGCATACGGATGTGGATGCCGATATCTACAACACGCCTCCGGGTTCTATCCTACCCATCGACTCAACCGGAAATGCTAACCTTTCATCATCCGACTTTGTGATTTTTCCCGACGGCATGCGTTACATCTCCCGCAGAAAAAATACCGTCCCTAGCTTTGAAGTCACCAGCATCTACAAAGGCTTTAGCGACCATCTGCTTCGCATGGTCGCCGGCTTCCGTTACGAAGAGATGAACGTTCAAGAAGCGCGCAATTTTGGTGTCGGCGTACTTGACAGCCCCGCTCCTCCTACCACGGCCGGCAGCCTGCAAAACCTGACCGGTACACCTTTTACTTTCTTGGACGACCATCACCGCGATATTTGGTCTCTAGCGATCCAGGATGAGTGGCAGTTTGCACAAGACTGGCACCTGACCACCGGCTTGCGTTTCGATCATTATTCGGATTTCGGTAGCACCTTAAATCCACGCGCGGCGCTGATTTGGGATATCAACTCCGAATTAACCGGTAAAATCCTCTATGGCCAAGCCTATCGCGCGCCCAGCTTTGTGGAACAATATCAACGCAATAGTCCTCAATTCATTGGCAACTCATCGCTTCAGCCGGAAACCATAGAGACAACCGAGCTGGCTTTCGACTATCGGCCGACAACTAACCTCAGAACCACACTCAATCTATATTATTATAAAATCAAAGACCTGATCGGCGGCGAATTTATCACTCAAAATGCCCCATTGAGCGAAACGAACCTTGCCGGTCAAAGCGCTTACGGCAGCGAATTCGAATGGGATTGGAAGTTTCTCCCCGAATGGAGTCTACGCGGCAATTACGCTTGGCAATACGCCCGCAGCGAAGAAAACCAGCGCCGCGTCAGCAACGTACCGGAACATCATGTTTATAGCGCACTGGCGTGGAATTTCATGCCGAAATGGCAAATCCAAACTCAAATCAACTGGCTTGGCCACCGCTTGAGCAGCTCTGGAGATACCCGAACCTTGCCGGACTACGAAACCATAGACCTGACCTTAAACGCCAAACGCTTGTTCGGGCATCTGGATTTAACCGCTTCGGCGCGCAATTTATTCGATAGTCATGGCCGGGAAGCGGCAGTCAGCAGCTATCCTAATAACCTGCCCATTCCCGGTCAAAGCTTTTACTTTGAGGCGTCAGTGCACTTTTAAATATGAATTTTCAAGCATCAGTTGACGGACCGAATCCAGCAAGCTGGCGACCACCCGCCTACTGACCCAGGCTTCACCGCGGCTAACGGCCTGGACTAACCGAAAACTGTAATACCGCAAATCTTGCAGTTCTTGAAAGCCTTTAGCACCGGACAATAAACACTGTAGCACGCCTTCTTCGGACGTTTGTTCACCGACGACTATTACACTGGCCGCGGGCAATACGTTAACCATCAGCCGGATATAATCCGGCGTTTGTTCGCCGCGCAACGCATAACGCAGAAAAACCAGCTCCGGCCGCAGCCTTTCCAGAATATTGAACGCCTGGATTTCATTGGCAAGACAATCGAACTCCGCCTCCACTTCGGCCAAGCTGGCCGATATTTGCCCGGTATTATCAATTATGAGAATCTTCATTCTGGGTTCAAGGCACACAGCCTAAGCGCTATACACTCGTCATTAAGAAAGGAAACCAACCGCTCTTCAATCAAGACGAACGAAACCAAAAGAACGCCGAGAAATATCAGTGATTCGAGATATCAACAAAACCGTGCAAGCCGCGTTTTGATTCTACCGCCAACCAGTCGAGTAAGTATTGCAGTTCTTCGGTTTTTTGCAATTCATCCAGGCTTTTTTTATTTTTCAACATTCGAAACGCATTGGATAACACCTTGTAATTTTCGCCGACAATCCCGGCCCGCCTTAAACCGACGATATTGAGCCGGTAATGCTTGGCCGGTCGGCCGCCGATCAGCATAAAGGGAATCACATCCATATTGATACCCGTTGTTCCCTGCACAATTGCATAAGAACCGATCCGGCAAAACTGATGCACAACCACGGCCCCGCCCATGAATACATTATTGCCAACCTCGACATGGCCGCCGATCGCTACATTATTGGCAAAAATAGTCTTATCGCCTATGCTGCAATCATGTGCGACGTGGCTATTATTCATGAAATAACAGCCGGAACCGATTTTGGTGGCCGCCGAGGGTTTGGTCGCCCGATGAGCGGTAAACCCTTCCCTGAAAGCATTGTTGTCCCCGATCTCCAGCCAGGATTCGGTTTGCGGATCGAAGCCCAAATCCTGCGGCAATCCGCCTAAAACCGCATGCGGGTGCAAAATATTGCTTTCGCCCATTTTTACCCGCCCGTGCACGATAGCATGAGCGCCAATCCGGCAATTGGCGCCAATGACAGCGCCGTCCTCGATCACGGCAAATGGGCCCACGCTTACACCGGCAGCCAGTTGAGCATTAGGCGCCACATACGCTAAAGGATGAATAAGATTCGACATGAACTAACCTCTGGGATGAAATTTTGTATGTAATTCTTTCAAGCGGTGCTGCGCGATATGGGTATAAATCTGAGTGGTCGATAAATCCGAATGCCCCAATAGCAGCTGCACCACTCTTAAATCCGCGCCATGATTCAGCAAATGAGTGGCAAATGCATGCCTTAAGGTATGAGGCGACAGATGCTTGTCTATGCCCGCCTGTTTGGCATAGCGTTTGATAATATGCCAGAATGCCTGCCGCGTCATGCAACTGCCACGGGTAGTGACGAACACATAATCGCTTTGCCTGTTACCTAAAATGTCCTGCCTGGCCCCAGACAAATAACCTTCCAACCATGCCATCGCTTCCTCGCCCACGGGCACCAAGCGCTCTTTTTCACCTTTCCCGGTGATTCGTATGCAGCCCTGCCGAAAATTGATCTGTTGAAAGGTAATCTCCACCAATTCCGAAACCCTAAGGCCGGCGGCATACAACAACTCCAACATGGTGCGATCTCTAAACCCCAGGAAATGCGCAGTTTCCGGGGTTTGCAGGAGTCTTTCGACCTCGTCCTCCGACAGTGAGTCAGGCAACAATCGGCCGAGATGCGGCGCATCGATTAATTGCGTGGGATCCGTATCGATCTGTTTTTCACGCACGCAATAACCGTAAAAACGCCGCAAACTGGATAACATCCGAGCAGACGAGCGGCTGCTATTTCCTTGATTTTGCCGATACAGCAAAAACCGCGAAATATCGTTTTCGCTTACCTCCAACACACTCCGATTTTTGAGCCACCTATCGAACTGGGTCAAGTCGCTACCGTAGGCCGCCAAAGTATTCTCGCTAAGCCCGAACTCCAACCATAAGGCATTTAAAAAAGCTTCAATATTTTTCGCTGAACCGCTCACTTGGCAGACTCGGCCACGCTACGTTCATACGCCAATAACCGGCGCTTCAGCAAAATCATTTCACCCTGGCTTTGCCCCATAAATCCGCCGACCCCGCTTTTGGCCACCACTCGATGACAGGGAATGATACCGGCATAAGGGTTATTTTTGCAGGCCTGGGCGACTGCGCGCGGTCCGGAATCCATTTTATCGGCCAAGGCCGAATAGCTGATCGCGTCTCCAAAAGAAATACCCAGTAACGCTTGCCAGATCCTTTGATAATATTCGGTACCCTGCCTTAAAAGTTGTACTTCGAGCGGATTGCGATCCGGATTGAGCAAATATGCCTCTACTTGCTTTGCCAGAGCCGACTGATCTCTTTCGCTCCGCGCCGCCGCTTGCCATGAAGCATCGACAATAACATCGCCGACTTTGGTCAGAACTAATTCAGCATTTAATACGGATACCGTTTGCCTAGTTTGCTTACCAAGCGCTTCATGATGCCAAACAATCTTTATCGACATAGCTTTCCCAAATCACGGACAAAAAAAAGGCAGCTAAACGCCGCCTTTTTTGGATCGATTCGCCAATTACACGAACCCGTTTTAAGTTTGAATCAGGATAATTTTTCTTTGATCCGTGCCGCTTTACCGGTCAGGTCGCGCAGATAATACAATTTGGCGCGGCGGACGTCGCCGCGGCGCTTAACTTCGATGCTGCCCACTGAAGGACTGTGAGTTTGGAATACGCGCTCGACACCGACACCGTGAGAAATTTTTCTAACAGTAAAAGCAGAGTTCAAGCCACGGTTACGTTTGGCAATGACGATACCTTCAAATGCCTGCAGCCTTTCCCGCGCACCTTCCACTACGCGCACCTGCACGACTACGGTATCGCCAGGACCAAATGCCGGCACATCTTTTTTCAGCTGAGCCGCTTCCAATTCTTCAATAATTTTACTCATTACCACACCCTAATTTATCAACTTCAGTTTTAAATTCGCTCAGCAAAGCGTGTTGCTCCGCGGTTAATTGTATTTTTTTCAGCAAATCCGGTCGCCTCAACCAAGTTCGCCCCAGGGATTGCTTCATTCGCCAGCGCTTGATTGCCGCATGATTACCCCCCACCAGTACGCCGGGCACGTTCCCCAGATCGCTTTGCTCCGGCCGGGTATAGTGCGGACAGTCCAACAATCCGTCGTAGTGCGAGTCCTGTTTCGCGGACTCTTCATCGCCTAACACGTCGGGAATCAAACGGGTCACCGAGTCTATAACGACAAGCGCCGCCAGTTCGCCGCCGCTAATCACATAATCTCCCAAAGACCACTCTTCATCGCATACATTTTCGATAAAGCGCTCGTCTATACCCTCGTAACGGCCGGCAATCAGAATCAATTGTTCCGATGTACTGACTTCCTGCAACAATTGCTGAGAAATTAATTTGCCTTGCGGACTTAAACAAATAACCCGCCGACGGGCGGAATGGGTATGCCGCTTAGCTGCATTGACCGCATCCAGTAACGGCTGGTATTTCATTACCATCCCCGGACCGCCGCCGTAAGGCCGGTCATCTACTGTTTTATGCCTATCATGGGTAAAATCGCGAGGATTCCAAACCGCCATATCGACCAGACCATTTTCAATCGCCTTACCGGTAACGCCGTAACTAGCGGCATCCATTACCATATCAGGAAACAGGCTAACGATGTCAAAACGCATTGGGTATTAAAAGTCCGGTTCCCAATCAACAACCATCAAGCCCGCATCCAGATCGATATTCAATACGGTATGCTGCTGCAAAAACGGAATTAACCGCTCGCTTTCGCCGTCCACAACCACCAAAACATCGTTGGCACCGGTTTCCAGCAGATGATCGACAACGCCAAGCGTTATGCCTTCTTGCGTTTCGACTCTTAGCCCTACCAAGTCCGCCCAGTAGTATTCGCCGGGCTTCGGTTTTGGCAACTGTTGCTTGCTGATTAAAATCTTCCAGCCCATCAGTGCCAGCGCGGCATCACGATCCGCAATGCCTTCCAACTCTGCCACAACAGTATTGCCCTGACGTTGACCGCCAGTGACCTTGACTTCCCTGGTTTGATTGTTTTTCTGCAATATCCAAGGCGAATATCGCAAAATGTTCTCGCGCGGTTCGGTAAACGAAAATACTTTCACCAGCCCCTTTACACCAAAAACGCCGGAAACTTCCCCAGCGTTCAGAAAATCACTGCTTAGCAAATTGCTTAAGCGGCCGCTTTGCCGGCGTCTTTGATCAATCTTGCCACGCGATCAGATGGTTGCGCACCATTGGACTGCCAGTATTGAACGCGCTCGGCATCCAGAACCAGTCTCTGCTCGCCGCCGCGCGCCAAGGGATTAAAGAAACCCAAACGCTCGATATAACGGCCGTCGCGGCTGTTTCTGCTATCAGTAACAACAACGTGATAAAAAGGGCGATTTTTGGCGCCGCCCCTGGACAAACGAATGCTTACCATTTGAATACCTTGAACATTGAATCAAAATTTAATTGAACTATTCTACGCGATTTTCGATAGAAAGAAAGCACAAATTACAAAACTCACATTCTCATACCGCGCATATTGCTCTTTAAGCCGCGCACCATGTTGGCGATATTGCCTTTGCTGAACTTCTTCATCATCTTTTCCATCATTTTGTGCTGTTTCAAAATGCGATTGACATCGTGCAGATCCTGACCGCAACCGTTGGCGATACGCTGCTTGCGACTGCCTTTAATCAAGTCGGGAAATTTTCGTTCCTGCGGCGTCATCGAGTTGATGACCGCGATTTGCCGGGCCAGATCCTTGTCGTTCACCTTGTCTTTAACTTCTTTCGGCACGCTTCCCATGCCCGGTAACTTATCCAGCATGGCGCTAACCCCGCCCATGTTTTGCATTTGCTGCAACTGCTCTTTCAAGTCGTTAAGGTCAAAACTTTTGCCTTTTTGGATTTTCTTGGCCAGTTGCTCGGCTTTTTTCTTGTCTACCTTCTCTTCGATATCCTCGATCAGCGACAACACATCGCCCATCCCCAGGATGCGCGACGCCAAGCGATCGGGATAAAACGGCTCCAAGGCGTCGGTTTTTTCGCCCACCCCAATAAATTTGATCGGCTTGCCGGTAATGTGCCGAATCGACAAAGCCGCCCCACCTCTGGCATCGCCATCGGCCTTGGTTAAAATCACCCCGGTCAGCGGCAAGGCGTCATGAAAAGCTTTCGCGGTATTGGCGGCATCCTGGCCTGTCATGCTATCGACCACAAACAAGGTCTCGATCGGCTTGATCGCGGCGTGCAGCGCCTTAATCTCCGACATCATTTCCTCGTCGACATGCAAACGTCCCGCAGTATCGACGATTAACACGTCGATAAATTGACGCTTGGCCGCATCCACGGCACGATTAACAATATCGACAGGATTTTCCGATGCCTCACTTTCAAAGAAGCGCAGACCAACATCGTCCGCCAATGTTTGCAATTGTTTGATAGCTGCGGGGCGATAGACGTCGACGCTGACCACGCCGACTTTTTTCTTTTTCTTTTCTTTTAAGTGGCGGCCCAGCTTTGCCACCGTGGTTGTTTTACCGGCACCTTGAAGACCGGCCATCAACACAATCGCCGGCGGCTGGGTACGCAAATTCAATTCTTCATTTGCAGACCCCATGACTTTTACAAGCTCGGCCTGCACCACCTTAATCATCGCCTGCCCGGGCGACAGACTGGATTGCACTTCCTGCCCCAAGGCACGTTCGGTAACCTGTTGAATAAAGTCAGTCACCACCGGCAACGCCACATCGGCTTCCAGCAACGCCATGCGCACATCGCGCATCGCGTCTTGAATGTTTGCCTCGGTCAGACGGCCTTGGCCTTTAAGTTTTTTGAGAGTACCGCTCAGGCGGTCGGTTAAATTATCAAACATATCTGCGTCTTTGATTTTCTATGATTGAGGCTGACACGCACTAACATGAAACAGGTTAGAACAATCCGGTCGCATAGTTTAACATAAGCCTTTCGCAACGCCTTTTTGATTATTTCCAATATTTCAGCCATGAATAGCTTTCTTGTCGGCATCATTTCGGTTTTAAGCTACACCGCAGCCTCGATACTGATTTTCAAAGAATTAATCGCTCGTAGCGAACGGCACCGTAATTCCATCGGACTGGCATGGCTGGGCGCAACCCTGCACGGAATCTATATCATATTGATTTTTCAGGAATTTAATAGCTTTAACTTCAGTTTTTTTAATGCCGCGACACTGGTGGCGCTGTTTATCGTCCTATTGCTATTGATTGCCGCACTGGATAAACCGGTTGAAAACCTAGGCATTGCCATTTTGCCATTGGCCGCGGCCCTGCTAGGCCTGGACATGATTTTTCCGGAAAAAAGCCATCCAATCTCTACGCAAAATTGGGAGATGACTATTCATATCCTGTCATCGATCACCGCGTTTAGCCTACTCAATATAGCCGCGTTGCAAGCCATACTTTTAGCTATCCAAGATCAACAACTCAGAAGCCATAACCCCAAACGCCTGATTGCAGCTCTACCCCCCTTACAAGCAATGGAAACGTTATTGTTTCAAATGATAGGCACGGGGCTGTTTTTTTTAACGGTTTCTTTATTCAGCGGCTTTCTCTTCATAGAAGACTTATTTGCTCAGCATCTTGTACATAAAACCGTGCTATCAATTATTGCCTGGATTATATTTTCCAGCCTCTTGCTTGGCAGAATGCGCTATGGATGGCGAGGAAACACGGCCATCCAATGGACATTAGTCGGATTTATATTGTTGTTGCTGGCTTATTTCGGCAGCAAACTGGTATTGGAACTTATTCTAAAACGGGTCTAACCCAATTAGGCATGAACATCGATTTTACCCGAGCCGGCTGCATTACCGGCCGTTTCTATCAGCTTTAATGCCGCCTCGCCTTGCATTTTTTCCACATCCCGAGCCTTTGCCGCCAAAGTTACTTCCAGACTTTGTTTTGCCGAAACCTCTTTCAGCAACGCCGCCATTAATCCCGGCGCATTACCGCCGGATATCGAACCAACCACGACCCGCCTCCCGATCCCAAAATAGTCATATCAATATCGGCACTTCTCGGACAAGCTTTAATTGATTGCTCTACCGGTCAACATTTGCCGCTTGATATCGATTGCTGCCTGATGATCCGGTTTTTGAGACAAAATGAAGTCCAACATCATTTCGGCCCCGTCATAACTTTTACATTCGATATACAACATTGCCAGCTTGATTTGCGCCAGCGTATCCGAAGGAAATTGACTCACGTAAGCGCTATAAGCGTCGATTGCATCCAGCATATCGCCTTGCAATCTTTGTATTTCGGCGTAAAAAGGCAAAAAAACCGGGTTCAATTTGGAAAGACAATCCAAAGCCAAATACACATTATGGATATCATTGTGCTCGATGCCTATCCTGGCAATGCGTATCAAAGCATCCTCAAGCAAAATATCTCCATCCTCAATAATTTTTTGATAGCTATTTAAGGCAAGTTCCGTATCGCCCGCCAACTCCGCCAAATACCCTTTAATCAAATACCGATAAGGTTCCGCGGCTTGTTGCTGTTCATGCTTATCCAAGCTCAGCAGTAAATCCTGCAATTCTTCTAATTTGTTATGCTTGAACAGAAGGCCTGCCCGCTGCCTTACAATAGTTAATTTACTCCGCGCCTTTATCCTTGCAAAATGCCGGGTATCTTTTTGGTTAAGAACTTCCTCGAATTCACGCTCAAATTCGCTGAATAAGGCCGACGTATCAGCGGAAATCGCCACATTCGGGTGCTTAATCCTCCACGCCTTCGCCCGGCCAAAACTTTTATCTTTTCGCCATTGTTCGAACAATAAATCAAAATCGGGATCGGCTTCATTTTCTTGCTGCCGAACAAGCACCCTTTGTATGGCATCCGCGATCAGCCGAGATAACTTCTTAGTCCCTTCATAATAGGCGTCGTAGTATATATTACCGAGTTGCCTGGCTTCCTCAAAAGTCCAATCTTCATCGTTAAAAGGCCTAACCACCTGTATAAACTGCCTAATACCGAATCGTTTCACCAATTTGGCGAAATGACGGTGCTGACGTTTGAATTTCTTTTCTATCTGATCCAGCTTTCTTTTATCTTTATAGTTTTCGAGCAGCCCGGAAGCATTGTACATAGTGTCGTTAATATGCCGGGCTTTCTCGGCCAATCGCTTGATCGCTTGAACCTGAAACTCGGCTCTTTTCAATTCCGCCAATACATCCGTTAAATAATCATCTCCCGAAGCGTAAGAAGATACTTTTGCATCAACTACCGACTTGGCATTAATGGAAGTTTCACCGAGTTTTATCTCCGAGAGCGGGATATATTCAACCCCCTCAATCCTGGCCGCCCCTAACGAGCCGTTAATAACCCGCCCTCCCGAACGGACTATTCTTCTGGCCTGCAAACTCAGCGTTTTGATCGCCTGGGCATAATCGTTACCGGTCGGCGCCAAAAATCCGCCATTGGTTTCCACTTGCAAGGAGGTAAGATTGAGTTTGGGGCCTGCCAACTGTTCATTACTGCCTTTGGCATGAGTAAAGCCGTCTCTAGTGAAACACAAGTCCACCCCTGCCAGAATTACGCGCTTGAAGCCTAAATCGTAGGCCACATTAAGCGCCGCATTGGTTACGGTAGGTCCGGCGCCACTCAAATTGGCCACATTCAATGGCGATTCCCAGGGTACGCGCGATCCAAGATACAGCATCAACCCTTGCCATTGATTCAGTAGTTTTGATGAGGCATGATAAGAACAAATAAAAACCGTCCGCGCCCCGAACCGAAACATTTCTTTACTGATGTCGAAACTAATCTCTTGCGGATCCACGGAAAAAACGAAATCCGGCTCAATACCCGCCGCCAATAATTGCCGAGATATTCTGGATACCGCAAAAACCACAAATTGTTCCCGGTGCAACCTAACCCAAGGCAACGCCTCGTCTAATGACGGCCCCCCCGCCAAAATCACGACCGTTTGTCCGCCAAAGGCATGCTGGAGTAGCTTGGCCGGCAGCCTATTATCGGCAACATTTTTAATTTGCCGGTCAATAAATGCTTCCTGCCCAATCGCTGTATTATTTTCCCAATTCAATTGCGCCAAAGTTTCAACAATATTCCAGCTCAACTCCGCATATTCGTTTATGAAATCATCTTGAGCGCAGAACGCATTAAAAGATCGCACGGCATTAATATAGAAGTAATCGGCTATTTTAAAGTTACGAATAGCCGAAGACCAATCTTGCCAGCTAATACACAATATGCGTTCATTTTGCTCTGCATGCGCAAGTAGGCCTTGTTCCCTTAGCACCGTCAAAACCGATTCCGGCTCGATAAATATATACCGAGAACCTTTTGGAATCGTTTTATTCCGCAAATATTTCGGCAACAACCCCGAGTCTGTCCCGACAATTACATATAAGGTATTTTCATTAAACAAAACCTCGTCAAACTTTGCTTCAAATAAAGTTTTCGCGCTAACCTTATCGAAACTATAGCGATTTAAGTTAAATAAAAACTTATCGCCAAATGAGTTAACTGCTAATGGCCCAAGAATATGAGAACTTACCAAATCATTATTATCGTTCATGTCCCGATTTTTAATACCAAATTATTGCAATAACCGCAAAACGCCTTGAGTAGATTGGTTTGCTTGCGCCAACATCGCAGTACCCGCTTGTTGGAGAATTTGCGCTCTACTTAACTGGGCCGTTTCCGTGGCAAAGTCGGCATCCATAATCCTTGAGCGCGCGGCGCTTTGATTTTCAATAGACGACTGCAAATTGGAAATTGTCGTGGTAAAACGGTTTTGAATAGCACCCAGGGTAGCACGAAAATTATCAATTTTCTCAATAGCCTTATCAATATGCGTAATGGCTGACATTACATTAGAGAAGGTTGCATTACTGCCTATTGAAGCCAAACTCCCGAACAATTGATTTACGCCAGACATATTTTCAAGATTGGAAATAGTGATGCTGATCTGATTATTGGCACTGGTATTCGGCCCCACCTGAAATATCGCATTTGATAACGAGCCATTCAGAATTTTCTTGCCGTTAAACTCGGTATTTTCAATAATTCGATGAATCTCGTTACCGAGCTGCCTAAATTCGGTCTGCAATTTTTCCCGGTCCGCCGAACTGACGGAACCAAAGTTTGCCGCCTGAATGGCCAGGTCCCGCATCCGTTGTAAAGTTTCGGTGATGTTACCCATCCCCGCCTCGGCTGTCTGAGCCATGGAAATTCCGTCGTTGGCATTTCTCATTGCCACGGTCATACCCCGAATTTGAGAAGTCATCCGGTCGGCAATGGCCAATCCAGCCGCATCATCCTTAGCGCTATTGACACGCAAACCCGAAGAAAGCCTCTCCATGGCGCTGCTCAGCGATTCATTTGTTCTGCTTAGCATTCGTTGGCTATTCAACGATGCAATATTGGTATTTATGACCATTGAAGATGGCATGACGGTTCTCCCGAAAAATGATAAATAAACTAGGCTTTATTGCCGCCGCCTATTACCAAACACTTTTTATGCCAAACAAAATTTTATATTTAATTCAATTATTTATAAACAAAAACACGACCTCGCCAATATTTTGACAGCCCCCATCCGGATGCAAACGCATAAACACCAGCCTAGTACCGGCAGAAATTTGCCGATGCAACCGCTTGCCGGAGTAATATTTGTATTGCCGTGCGTAATTCGATTCTATTCGATGCCGCGACCAAGCAAACCTGATCAATCTTAGAGCAGAGAGTATGGATACATCCGCATTTGCGCGGAGAAAAAATGAGGGTTCGCTGGAGAACTTCGGCAAAACGAAAAAACCATCCTCGATCCAGCGTTATTAAATTTTATTTACCGTAACGTTCAATACAGCCGGCAATGGCCTGCAAAGGCAGTTCCTGTTGCACCGCGCCAAGTTTAACAGCCTCTTTAGGCATGCCGTACACCACACAACTCTGCTCATCCTGGGCAACGGTTTGCGCGCCTGCGTTAAATAACTCCCTCAATCCCCGCGCACCGTCATCGCCCATGCCCGTCATGATAATGCCCAAGGCATTTTTGCCTGCCCATTTAGCAACCGACCGGAACAATACGTCCACGGACGGACGGTGCCGGTTTACCAATGGCCCATCCTGCACATCAACGACATACTGGGCGCCGCTACGTCTGATCGACATATGCTTACCGCCCGGGGCGATTAAAGCCCGGCCGGGAATCACCCGGTCGCCGCTAGCCGCTTCCTTAACCTCGATCTCGCTTAGACTGTTCAAGCGCGCGGAAAAGGCCGCGGTAAACTTTTCCGGCATGTGCTGTACGATGACGATACCCGGACAAACGCGCGAAAGCCGGGTTAAAACCATTTCCAACGCTTGCGTCCCTCCGGTGGATGTGCCTATGGCAACCAGCCTATCGGTAGTTGACGCCATAGCCAAGCTGCCGCTCGAAATATCCGCTTGAGGCTTGGAAATCGCTGACGGCCTCGAGTTTGCCATGGTCATGGCTTTCATGCGCCGCATATCGGTCATCGCGGCCGCTTTTACCGCATGAATAATATCTCCGGAATCGTCCTCCAAAAAGCTTCTCAAACCTGCTTTAGGTTTGGTCACAATGCCCACCGCGCCAGCGGACAATGCTTGCAATGTGGTTTCCGCCCCCTTTTCGGTGAGCGTGGAACAAATCACAACCGGCGTAGGCCTCACGGACATGATTTTTTTTAGAAAGGTAATACCATCCATCCGCGGCATTTCCACGTCGAGAACCACCACATCCGGCCAGTCCTGATTCATCTTCGCCATCGCAAAGATCGGATCGGATACGGCGCCGATCACCTCTATACTGTCGCACTTCTCGAGCATTTGTGTGAGCACCTGCCGGACCACCGCCGAGTCGTCGACAATTAAAGCTCTAATTTTATTGGATTGCATGCATTCAACTCCTAGCGTATAGCGACATGCCTCAGCCAAACGTGACCGCTCCACATATCGAAAATCACATTGCGATGCCCCGTGCCCCCAAGGTGTTCCGCCTTTACGGCAAAGCCATGCTGGGTCAGCATATTGCGGCCAGCTCGAATGTTATTTTCCGGTATGCTGATCGTATTCGGCTTTTCCTGGCCGGGAAACTGATTGCCGCCACCGAACAGTTTGACTTCGTAATCTATTGGCCAGGTTTTTGAGCGCTCCAACTCCAGCATAAATAGCCTGATGGCATCATGCGCGTAACGGCCATCCAAATCGTGTTTATCGTTGTTCGCCGAGCGCGACGGTAACAAGTAATGACACATGCCGCCGATTTGTAGACGAGGGTGCCAAAGCGTGATGGCAACGCAAGACCCTAGCAAGGTTCGAACGCGCGTTTCTCTATCGCCAAAATAAAATTCGCCGGGTTGCAGAAAAATATCGATAAAAAAATCGGGTTTGCGAAAATGATTATTCAGATGGTCAAACATGGTCATTTTTGCGGTAAATCGACGGCGCGATCATTTTTAAATCGCATTGCATACCGTTCAACGATTCCGAATGGCTAACGAAGAAATAGCCTCCCGGACGTAAATAGCTTTGAATACGGCTTACCAGCTTTTGTTTGGTCGGCATGTCGAAATAGATCATTACATTGCGCAAAAAAATCAGATCGAAGCTACCTATCTCGGGCAACCTATCAATCAGGTTGGCGTGCAGAAATTTGACGCGACTGCGCAACGCCGCATCGATCAGCAAAAAGCCGTCGAATTCGCCGCTTCCTTTCAAGCAATATTTTTTCAGCATCGGCAAGGGGATTTTTTCCGCGGCATTCAGCGAATACAAACCTTTCCGCGCTTTTTCAAGAATACGCGTGGATATGTCGGTACCGATAATTTCCCACTGGCTGTTTTTGGCGTGCTCGGCCAATACCATGGCCAAGGTATAGGCTTCTTCGCCGCTCGAACTGGCCGCGCTCCAAGCCCTGATGGGCCGGACGGTATTTTGCCTAGGGAAAAATTCGCTTTTCAAAAATTCGAAATGCTTCGCTTCCCTAAAAAAATACGTTTCGTTGGTGGTCAGCAAATCAATAGCCATTGAGGTTTCCAGTTCGAAACCCGGCTTACCGAGTAAGCGGAAATACTCGCTGTAACTATTGAAACCATGATACCGCAAACGTTTGTCCAGCCGTCCGGACACCAATGCCTGCTTTCCGTCACTTAATACGATGCCGGCGTGCTTATACAGATAATCCTTGATCCAGAGAAATTCATTCTGGCGCAATACGACAACGCCATGGTTAAGCATCATGGTTTTTTGATTAACCGTCGCCATGTTCCTCACTGTTTAGGGGCGTCCGGCTCAGATTTGACATCTCCTCCACCGACAATACCCGGCCGACATTCAACAAAATGACAAAGCGGCCATCCCGTTTAGCCATGCCATTGATGAAATCGGGGCGGATGCCGGTGCCGAAACTGGGCGGCGGCTCGATTTCCTGTTGGCTAATATCAACCACTTCATTGACAGCATCGACAATGATGCCAATATCTTGTTGGTTACCTTCCTCGCTATCGGCAATGGTTTCCACTATCACGATACCGGTGCGCTTGGCGATTTTGGTACACCCCTTGCCGAAGCGCGCCGCCAAGTCCACCACGGGCACCACGCTGCCTCGCAGATTAATAACGCCGCGCACAAAAGCCGGCATCATAGGTACTTCCGTCAGATTGCCGTAATCGATGATTTCCTTGATATTTAAAATACCCAGCGCATACATCTCTCCTCCCAATACGAAGGTGAGATACTGGCCGGCAGCCGCCGTATGCTGTTTCGCCGGTAATTGATCGGTTGTCTTGGTCATCGCGGTCATGATGCCTCCCTAGAAGCGCTCGAATTTGCTCAAATCGAACTCCGCCTCGACATGGTTACGGCTGACATGCGCCGCGGGTTTTACCCTTTCGGCTTTTTTCGGCGTTTTGCCGGTGGGACGGCTCTGCATTGTCTTTTCGCCTTCAATTTTGAAAAAACTCATCAACGTTTGCAATTGCTCGGTTTGACTGGTCATTTCCTCCGCCGTGGCCGCCAGCTCTTCGCTGGCCGAGGCATTTTGTTGAGTAATCTGATTCATCTGGTTCATGGCCGTATTAATTTGACTGACCCCTGTCGATTGCTCTTGCGAAGCGGCGGCAATTTCTTGTACCAAGTCTGATGTTTTGGCAATGCTGGGCACGATTTCATCCAATAATTTGCCGGCGCTTTCAGCGGTTTTAACGCTGTTCTCGGCCAGCTCGCCGATTTCCTGCGCGGCCACTTGGCTGCGTTCCGCCAATTTTCTGACTTCCGCGGCCACCACGGCAAAGCCCTTGCCGTGATCGCCTGCCCTGGCAGCCTCAATCGCGGCATTTAGCGCCAACATATTGGTTTGGTAAGCAATATCATCGATGATGCCGATTTTGCCGGCAATGCTTTTCATGGCTTCCACCGTCTGCTTGACGGCGATGCCACCTTCGGTGGCCTCCTTGGACGCTTTACCCGCCATACCATCGGTGATTTTGGCGTTTTCGGCATTTTGATTGATGCTGGCGGCCATTTCTTCAATACTGGCGCTGGTTTCTTCCACGCTGGCAGCCTGTTCGCTGGATGCTTGCGACAACGATTGCGAGGTAGCACTGATTTGCTCCGATGCATTACCCAACTGGTCGGCGGCGCTAACCACCTCCGAAATTGTCTGCGAGAGTTTGCTAATGGTGTTATTCACCGTGTCCTTGAAATCGCCCAACTGGCCTTTGTAATCGCCGTTGACGGTACGGGTCAGGTCGCCTTGTTCAACCAAGGTTAATACTTCAACCGCTTCGTTGACCGGCAGAATCACGCCATCCAGCGTATCGTTGACGCCTTGCACGATTTTACGGAAATCTCCGGAGTGTTTGCTTGCATCGGCGCGGGTTTGCAGCCTGCCTTCAACCGCGGCAACAGCCAACATATTGGCATCGGCAACCAGTGCATTGATAGCTTCGATACAGGTATTGAGGTTGTTTTTAATGGTATTGAAGTCGCCGTTATAGGTGTCTGTGATCTTGGCCGGGATGTTGCCTTTGGAGATATTGTCCACGTAATCGGCGGCCACGTTAAGCGGGCCGATCACCGCGTCCAACGTGTCGTTGACGCCTTCGACGATTTTCTTGTAATCGCCTTGATGTTTGCTGGCATCGGCGCGGGTAGCGAGTTTACCTTCCACTGCCGCTTGCGACAACATAACCGCGTCGGCCACCAGGGCGTTGACGGCGTCGATACAGGTGTTCAGGTTGGTTTTGATGACGTTGAAGTCGCCGTTGTAGTTGTCGGTGATTTTGGCCGGAATCGCTCCTTTGGCGATGCGGTCCACATAATCCGCAGCCACGTTTAACGGGCGGATTACCGCATCCAGAGTATTGTTGACGCCTTGGACGATCTTGCGATAATCCCCCTGATACTGGCTGGCGTCGGCGCGGGTGGCCAAACGGCCTTCGATGGCGGCCTTTTCCAGATTGGCGGCTTCGTTCACCATGCTGCCGATGGCATCGATACAGTTATTGAGGTTGTTTTTGATGGTATTGAAATCGCCGTTGTAGTTATCGGTAATTTTCGATGGGATATTGCCCTTGGATATCTTGTCGACGTAATCGGCGGCCACGTTCAGAGGTCCGATCACGGCATCCAAGGTAGCGTTAACACCTTCGACCAGCTTGCGATAATCCCCCAGATGCTTGGTTGCATCGGCCCGAGTCGCCAAACGCCCCTCCATCGCGGCCTGAACAAGACTGTCCGCGTCAGCCATTACGGCTTTCAAATTGCCGCGCACCAGTTCGATGGTATCGTTAATGAACGCTTTCTTGCCGGGCAACCGCTCCATCGGCGCGTCGAAATTGCCTTCGCCAAACGCTTTAACCACCCCCATGGCTTTTTTCTTCACCGCAATGTGCCCGGCCACCATGTCGTTGACGCCTTTGGCCATAGTGCCGAAATCGCCCTGAAATTTGGCGGCATCCATGAATACATCGATGTCGCCGGCATCGTGCTCACGGCTCATGCGATTCATGTCGCCAATAAATCCTTTCAAATTGCCTCTTACCAATTCAATGATTTCGTTGATAAATACTTTTTTACCCGGCAATTGCTCCATCGGCGCATCGAAGTTGCCTTCGCCAAATGCCTTGAAGACGCCTATGGCTTTTTTCTTCGTCGCAATATGTTGGGCCACCATGTCGTTGACGCCTTTGGTCATGGCCTGATAGCTACCTTGAAAGCGGCTTTCGTTAATATTTACGTCAATATCGCCGAGATCGTGTTGCTCCGACATGTATTGCATTTCTTGAATCAAGCCGCTTAATGCATCAATGCAAGTGTTCAGGTTGGTTTTGATGACGTTGAAGTCGCCGTTGTAGTTGTCGGTAATCTTGACCGGAATCGCACCTTTGGAAATTTTATCCACGTAGTCGGCGGCAACATTGAGCGGTTGAACGATCGCGTCCAACATCTTGTTGACACCCTCGCCCAAATGAAGCAGGTCGCCGGTGAAACCCGAAGTGTTAATACGTTCGCCAAGTTGACCCGCAATGATTTGTTGCGAAACCCGCTCGATTTCCTTGACGGCATTGGCTTCCGAAGTGGCATCGACCCATTCGACCCCATACCCGGTAATTTTGCCTTTTTGGTCCATCAAAGGAAACGTGGTTAGATCGAAGTACATCTCCAACACTTTGATCCGGGCCTTGTAGGGCATTTTCGACGGGTCGGCGAGAATAATCTTTTGCTTATCGGGATTTTTATGGAAGACATCGATATTCCGGCCCACCAGCTTTTCCGGCTCGAATCCCGGAAAAACCTGTTGCAACGCCTCTTTATGGTTGGCTAGAAGTTGTGCGACCGACGGATTTAAGTACGTAATCACCCGATTAACGTCGCACGTCATCACAGCCGTCGACATTTCCCGCAAGATCGAGATGGAACGCGCGGACTCCTCTTCCATTCTTTGATATTCGGTCGCCCACCAAAACTCCAGCATGGCGCCTGAAAAAACGTCCGCGCTATCGGTGAAAGGTGTCAGGGTGAAATGAAACTTTTCGTTTCCCAAAACAAGCATGCGTGTCCAACTTTTTTTGTTACGCAGGCCTTCGAGCGCTTGATGCGAAATCAAAGTCATGCTGCTCAGACGTACGCCATCGATTTTGGCAATATTAAATTCGGGCACGGTTTCCACAAATGCCTGCTTATGATCGTTGAACAACCGCACCGCCATTTTGCTGGCGTGGGTTGCAATCAGGTTTTGATCGAAAAAAATGACTCCGTTGCTGCTGTTATCCAAAAAAGACTGAAATTTTTCCGCTGCGGCGACAAGCTCACGCTTGGCAAACAGATTTAGAACGCTCATAGGTGTCTCCGAAGACAAAAATTAAAATTATTAGGATGGATGCTGACTTAAACTGGGTGGAACCAAGGCATTTTTGCTGCCGACATATTCCAACAGGCTGGGCACGTCCAGAATCAACGCCACTTTACCGCTGCCTAAAATAGTCGAGCCGGCAACCCCTTTGATATGGGCAAACAGCTTGCTGAGCGGCTTTATGACGGTTTGAAATTCGCCCAGCAGTTGGTCGACAATAAAACCGGCCTTGTTGCCGGCATATTCGACAACGACGATGTTTTCCCGGCGCGGAGGTTCGCAATCGATTTCGAATAACGGACGCAAACGAATCAGAGGCAACACCTCGCCGCGCAAATCGACGTATTCTCTATCGCCGGTGTCTTCCGGCAAGGCCACGCATTCCAGTATTTGATCCAAAGGAATCACGAATGTCGACTTTCCGACACCTACCATGAAGCCGTCTATAATCGCCAGCGTCAGCGGCAAATGGATCCGCATGGTCGTCCCCATGCCGATTTGGCTTTCCACCTCGATTCTGCCGCGCAAGGCGGTGACGTTGCGCTTGACCACGTCCATGCCGACGCCGCGCCCGGAGAGATTGGATACTTGCTGGGCCGTGGAGAATCCAGGCTCGAAAATTAGCGCATAGACATCCTGGTCGCTCATTACCGCGTTATGTTGAACCAAGCCGCGTTCGACGGCCTTTTCCAGAATTCTGTCGCGATTGAGCCCACCGCCGTCGTCGCTGACTTCGATGACAATGCTGCCCGAGGCATGATAGGCATTCAACCGCAAACTGCCGCGCGCCGGCTTGCTTCGCTGCCGGCGCAGATCGGCGGTTTCGATACCGTGATCCATGGAGTTGCGTACCAAGTGCATCAAAGGGTCGCCGATTTTCTCCACTACGGATTTGTCGACTTCGGTATCGCCGCCGCTGATAATCAATTCGATGTCTTTACCCAGTTCCTTGCTGACATCCCGCACGACGCGTTGAAAACGGCTAAAGGTGGTGCCTATGGGGACCATCCGCAATTGCAAGGCACTGTCGCGCACTTCTTCCACCAAGCGCATCATTTCGCCGGTAGTTTCCAGCAGACCGGTTTCCCGAGTTTCCAAGGCGCGCAAATTAACGCCGGCACTGGAAATAACCAATTCGCCGATCAAATCAATCAATATGTCCAATCTTTCGGCATCAACCCGAATACTTTGATTTTCGCGGGCTTTGTTATCTTTAATTTGTTTTTGCTTGTCCAGGGCGGCGCTGACGATAGGTTGTTGTACAACCTGCTGTTCCACCAGAATTTCTCCGATGGGCTGTTTCGATTTGGCCGCCTGACCGCCGTCCTCTGTATCGCCTTCGCCTTGCAGATTTAAAGCTTCTTCCAGTTCCCGCTTGGTCAAGGCGCCGCTTTTGACCAGCAATTGGCCGAGGAAACTTTCGTCCTCGGGCAACTCCTTGATCAGCGAAATGAATTCGTCAATTTCGCTGTCCATCGGCAGAATCCGAATTGTGCTGGTTTCCCTGACGAATTCGAACACGCCTTCGATTTCTTCCTTACCGGCACCGCTCTTAAAATTGATTTCAAACCCCAAATAGCAGGTTTCCGGATCCATTTGATCCGCTATGGGCATGTTTTCGGCAATGGTGGTCAATTGAGCAATGCTGCCTAGCGTACTCAGGTACCGAATGAAGGATAGCGGGTCCATGCCATCGCGCAGCGAATCGGGCCCAAACCGTAGCGACAGATGCCAATTGCCGCTATCCATGGTACCGCCGCCGCTAGCTTCTAAAATATCTTGTTTTTCGCTAACGGTTACGGCCTTTTCCGCAACCGAACCCGGTTGCAGAAATTGCTGTAATTCATCGATCAGCTCTCGTCCGGCCGCCGAAATTGCCGGGTCGGCATCCAGTTGACCATCGACCACATTTCGAATCAATAGCGCGATGTGGTCGCAACACGGCAGCAGAGCCGCTACTAATTCCGGCGAAATACCGAGTTTTCCATCGCGTAAGGCGTCCAATACGCTTTCCACTACATGCGTGAAAGACACAATATGGTCGAGTCCGAATAAGCCGGACGAACCTTTGATGGTATGGGCGGCCCTGAAGATGGCATTGACCCGTTCGGTTGGATCATCGCCGTCTTCAAGGCTGAGCAAACATTCCTCCATGTCTTGTAAGAGTTCCAGACTTTCGATGATGAATGTCTGCAGCGCTTCGCGCATTTCCTCGTCGAAACTCATGTTGCTACTCCTCGTTATGAGCCAATATCACCTGATCGCCGAAGACGGAAGTCAAATTCGCCAACTCCAGGATGTCCAATACCACTTTGCTATGCATCACAAACCTTAGTTTTTTGCCGGTCTGGGCGGCTTCGCGTTTCATCAAAATCAACAATTGCAACCCGGCCGTATCCATTTCATCAACTTTGGCAAGATTTATTTCCAAATCATCGGCAGAGTTCAAAAAGGCAAGTAAGCGCGGTTTCTGGTCGGCGGCAGTAAAAATCGTCAACTCGTCTTCAATCGTTAAAGTTTGCATGGCTGACTATTCCTGTAAGCTGGCTTACCGCAAATCTCATATGAGATTTTTCAGTGCGGGTAACATTAAAGTTCGCACTTGAAGAATCAAGGCAAAATCAACTTAGAAACTGCTGCCAGCATCTGTGCGGGTTGGAACGGTTTTACCACCCAAGCCTTTGCCCCGGCAGCCTGCCCTTCCTGTTTTTTGCCTTCCTGCGATTCGGTGGTGAGCATAATCACCGGCGTGAATTTGTAGGCGGCCAACTGTTTGACTTCCTTGACAAAGGTAATCCCATCCATATTAGGCATATTCACATCGGAAATAATCAAATGGACTTTTTGCCCCGTAAGCTTACTAAGAGCGTCTTTGCCGTCGACGCCTTCGATGACGTCGTAACCGGCACCAGTCAATGCGATTTTGACAACTTGGCGAACTGAAGCCGAGTCGTCAACAATTAGAATGGTTTTTGCCATGTTTGCGGTTCCTAGAAAAAAGTAATTTCGTCTGATTGTGAAGAAGATGGAGATTCGCCATGCGCGAGGTGTTCTGTTTCCATGGTGTAGGTACTTTTAAGCGCTTCAAGCATGGCAGCGTTATCCAACGGTTGCAGCGCCTCAACCCCCTCGGCATGGATCGAACTTATGTGATGGGGAAACTTATCGATGCTCTCGCCGACATGCATGAGCACTTGGCCGATGCGGTCTTGAAATTGAAAATGCACCAGGGATTCGTCGATTTGATGCTTAATGGCCTGAGCGGAACGGCTCAAGTCGCTGGAATAATGCTGCAGACCGTCGAAAACCGACTGCAAATTTTCCAATACGGTTTGAATATTGTGGTTCGATGAGGAAACGGCCAACGTTTCAGCTTCCGTACTTTTCTCGACGGCAACTAAAGTGGAATGCATGGCCAAGTTGATCTGTTCCACTTTTGAACCAATCAATTTTCCGGTTTCACCCGACAATTTGGATAATTTTCGAACCTCGTCGGCAACCACGGCAAACCCGCGCCCTGCATCGCCCGCCCGGGCAGCCTCAATAGCCGCGTTTAATGCAATTAGATTAGTTTGATCGGCAATGCGCGCCACTTCTCTGGCCATGGTTTTTAATTCGTCGACAAATCCCGTCAGCGAACGGATCCGTTCCAAAACGATTAAATTTTCTTGCAATGACGCTTCAAGCGAACCGACAACCTGTCGCAAGCGCTGATTACTGGTAAGGAAAATTTCGCCGTTAGCATTACCGAGCGGAGAACCGGAGGCGTTTAAGGTGGCATTTAAGCTGACGGTTATACCGGCAAAACCCCCCTGCGTCAAAATAGTTGTCGCCTCAAATTTTTAGAGCCCTTTAAATTTGAGATAAAAATGATTACCCCGAAAAAGCAGTATTCTGACGAGTTCAGAGAGCAAGCCCTGGCAAAAGTCTACAAT
>Ga0207952_1000222_pt1 | contig 57619 bp, 52 predicted proteins | sample SubbioR12Aug_8Ca_FD_184831 | JGI IMG/M metagenome (GOLD analysis project Ga0207952, IMG submission 184831) | Serpentinite rock and fluid subsurface biosphere microbial communities from McLaughlin Reserve, California, USA - CR12Aug_8Ca (SPAdes) | ecosystem: Environmental > Terrestrial > Deep...
AAATACTGGAGGATTTTGCCCTCGGGTAATCCCCAGAGGGCATTTTTTTTGTCATGGGGTGAATTTTGAGGTTTTTAGGAATTCAGACCTGTGGTCCTAGAGGCGCTTTGGGGTAATTTATTTTCCCGATGAAAATTTTCCTCTAGGAAAATTCTTCATCGAGAATGGCTCTCTTTAAGCAGCTTTGATCGCTTTAGGTTTCACCCCTATGGTAATGTGGAAATCATACTCTCGTCTTGGCAACCCATATTTCTTTCTAATTCGATCAAGTTCTGGAGCTTCTATAACAACCAAATAAATTTCATCCACTTCTTGCCAATGAGGGGGATGTACTACTTTACACCCTTTTGGAGTGAAACAAATAGTTTCTCCCTGTTCTTGAATCTCCCCAACCCCATATTTTTTAGCTTCATTTTGGTACACAACAGTGATATGGGCACCCACTAATTCTGAGCTCCCAAAATACGGTGGCTCCTCAAAACCATTTTCTTGAATAATAGAGATTAGTTTGTGGATATAGTCATCAGTCACATCTAAGTAGACAAACCCGTTAGATTCTTTTAATACACCACAATGCGGAAGTTGTTTGTTAATATAGTCTAATACTCTTGAACAAGAAGGGGCGTCTCGAGCGATACAGTTACAGCAAGCCAACAGCATGGTGATGAGTAGGCATCTAAAAATCTGCTTCATGTCGACCTTTTTTTGCATTAATGAAGATCATACGTCATTTTAAAACAAGCATCCTCATCCTCTATAAGATTCATCCCCAAGCCATCCTGAGGAGTCACCCATGTAAATCCTTTATGCTCATTAAAGTTAATTTTGACAGCCCCAGGATCAGAGGTCAGTTGGGTGCGGAACATATGGTAGACAAAGTGATCTTTTTGATTGTACTCGATATACAATGTAGATAAGTGCTGGATAGGTTGATGAGAAAAATCATAGCCTGTTTCCTCTAAAGCTTCTCGAATGACAGCTTGTAACGGAGTCTCCCCTTTATCGATTTTACCCCCAGGAATCCCCCATTTGTTTCCTTGAGATTTGTTCTCCTGACGATGGAGAAGAAGGATTTTGTTCCCTTGTTCGATATAAAGAGCAACGATTTCAATACGAGGTTTAAACTGAGCGGAGGGTTCCCTATATACCTTAGCTTCTAAGGCATTGCCTAAGGGGGCTAAAAGAACGAGGACATATTTTAAACATGCGAAACATCTTCTAAACATCCATCCCATCCCAGAATAAGAATTCTCAAAGAGTGTCTTAATTGCTCTGTTCACTCCACTTTAATAAGAAAATATTATCAGTATAGACGTCATTTTTCTCCTACATATTTTAGAAACAACTAGGCCGACACGTAATAATTATTTTATTCAAATATATACCAAAACATATTGAGAAGTTGATAAGAAGGCGGCAAAACAACCCCACTTGAATACTAAGTAGGTTAAAATGCCAGTCGTTGGGGTAACACCCATGCAGACACATGGCAATGCAAGCGAAGACAAAAACTGATTTTTGAGTTTACTTAGGTATATGCATCTTGATATTTTTTGGTGGTTTAACTGGATAAAATTATAAAAATCAAATAACACTAGTCTTCAAAATTAGAGGGCACATAATGAATTCTCAGATTTCTTGGCAGAATCTTCTTTTTCTCCAATCGATCGAGGCATCCGCAGCATATTTAAAAATAATGAGTGAAGTCTGGGGTGTCCAAGTTCGGTCCATTGTGGAGATAGGGGTTTTCGATGGCAGAACTTCAAAACTCTTCAGAGCTCTTTTTCCAGATGCTTTTCTTTATTTGATCGATCCTTGGCAACTATACGATGAGTATCTTTCTGCAGAAGCAGGTCCCATATCCAAAATGCAAGACGATTATGAAAATGCTTACAGAGAAGTGAAAGAGACCTTTAAGCAGGACCAAAAAGTCGAAATCCTTCGAAAAACCTCTATGGAGGCTCTAGATGACGTCCCAGATGGGATTGATCTTGTCTATATCGATGGCAATCATAGCTATTTCCATGTCAAACAAGATATTGAGCATTGGTTTCCAAAAGTGTGCCCCATGGGGATGCTGTCTGGGCATGATTATAACCCCTCTTATTTTCCTGGAGTGATTAAAGCTGTAAATGAACTTTTTCCAGAAAGCGTAGTCCTAGGCCAAGATTATACCTGGCTAAAGCAAAAAACATAAAAACGTGAACTTGTCATTTTTTGATCCAACTTGTCGATCCACTTCATGATCTAACCACGAATTTTCCTCTTTCAAATCCTCAAGCACTTTTGGCTGATTTTCTACTGGGAATTGAAACAACTGGAAGCATGCAAAATTTTTGATTTAAAGATCCCCCTATTCCAAAAACAGGTAGTACAAGTACCCAGTTGATATAACTGGATACCTGTATGAAATTTTAATTTTTTGAGAAAACCTCTTTTCTCTTTTCTGCAAGATGACTGCCATCATAAAACAACTGAATTCTGACAATCAGGTCCTCGGAAAAACTTAGCAATGAAGCACCTGGAAAGTCTTTTGCAATCCCCGGAATATCCACATCATAAACAATCATCGCCTGGTCTCCTGAACTAAATTTAGCTCGTATTGTAAGAGACTTAAAGACATTCATAAAGTTGCTAGTCGCCTCAATAACCGACTCTTTCCCACTTAAAGTTGCCATAGGACTATAAAATTTCACATCAGGGTGTATATATTTTTTTATTCCCTCTGCATTTTTTTCTCCTATTAGCTTGTAATACTCTTCAGCTCGTGCCAAATGATTTGTTTCCACAACAACCTCCTTCTTAGGTTTTTGACACCTACCATTAAATATAGCATTATATATTCAATGAAGATCATTACATTATAGCGAACTATATTGATTACATCAAGGTATATCCAATATGAAACGAGAAAAAAAAAGAACCTACACTTCTGACACTAGGGATGAGCAGGCGGCTAAGACCAGATCCCTTATTCTGAAAGCTGCCAAAAAACTCTTTCGGACCGAGGGGTTTGATCGCGTGACGATAAGCAAGCTCGCAGAAGCTGCCAAAGTGTCCATGCCAACTATCTATGCCATATTTAAATCTAAACGAGGTGTACTACAGTCCCTAATCGATGAAGCTCTCCCTCCTGAACAATTTACGGCACTTGTGGACGATTCTATGCAAGAAAACTCTCCCAAAAAGCGTCTTAGCATAACTGCAAAGTTAGCAAGACAAATCTATGATGCTGAACGAGAGTTGATGGACATTTTACGTGGCGCCTCTGTAGTAGCACCAGAATTAAAAGAGCTCGAACAGGAAAGAGAAAAACGACGCTATGAGAGACAGGGGGAATATGTCAAAGAGATGATGAAAAAAAAGCATCTGGCTACATGGTTAACTCTAGAAAAAGCACGAGATATCCTATGGGCTCTGACAGGCCGCGATATGTATCGAATGTTTGTTATAGAAAGAGAATGGACGCCAGATGAGTACGAAAAACACCTGGCACAGCTTTTAGTCAAATCTCTTCTGGATGCTGAGGCAATCTCATAGTTTCAGAAAATTCTCTTAAATCATCGAGAAGAACAAGGAAGCGATGAATATGTGGACAACAGGAACCTGTAAAGCAAATGGAATTAACATACATTATCTTCGAACCGGCGGCGATAAACCACCTGTTGTTTTGCTGCATGGACTAATGACGAATGGAGCATGCTGGACTCCTTTGGCACGGGCGCTAGAGGAGGACTACGATGTTATCATGCCGGATGCCCGGGGCCACGGAAACTCCAGCGCCCCGGATCAGGGCTACTGCTATGACAACCTCGCCGCCGATGCATTGAGCCTTATCGAAGCTCTTAGACTTGTCTCCCCAGTACTCATTGGTCATTCTATGGGAGGTATGACAGCCGCCTTGGCCGCTAGTCAAAATTCCAAACAACTGCGAGGGCTTGTCTTGGCTGATCCAACTTTTCTAACACCACAACATCAGCATGAAGTTCACAAAAGTGATGTCGCGGCTCAGCACCGCCGAATTCTCGATCGATCAAAGGAGAATTTCTTGTCCGAACTTCGAATTCGACACAAACACCGCTCATCCGAACTCATTGAATTATTCGCTGAGGCAAGATTTCAAACCAGCATTCATGCATTCGGAGTTTTGACACCGCCGAATCCGGATTATGAGCAGCTGATCAACACCCTCGATATTCCGAGCTTGCTCATCATCGGTGATGTTGGCGCAATAGTCTCCCCTAGGGCAGCTGCAGACCTTGCCAAGCTCAATCAATGCCTGGAGGTCGTACAGATTGTAGGAGCTGGTCATGGAGTTCCCTATGATCAGCCCGAGCGTTTTTCAGCCGTTGTCAAAACTTTTCTCAAGCGCATAGTGTTCACAAAAAAAGTTTAAAAACTCGTGAACTTTTGGCTGGAAAAAAACTGTAGATTTGCTTAATGATACCTTTATCATATTCAAGATCTTAATTTTGATTCTGTAAATATCTTATTACTTTATGCCGAAGAATTTAGATGCTTAATTTATCTATGCAAACCTATAGGTCTCTTGCCCCAAAAGATATATCACCTGGGCATTTGGGTCGTTTTTTTCTTCACAATGGTCGTTATAGTAATGCCTTATCAAGAGGTAGTTTATCGCCAATTTTTGCAAAAACCTTCACCACTACAAGTCAGAGACAGGTATCTCAAAAAACCAGATACTGGGCTTATTTATGCGCTGGTGTATTTACTGGAGTTTGCCTTCAACAAACTTATGCATACTCGAAGAAGAAGACGGATAGTAAAGATGATGAAAGCGTCAAAAGATGGGTCGATTTTAATGAAAAACTACAAAAACAAACTAATGGGAAGATCCCTCCACCATTTGAACCTGTGGAAACATTAGCATCAAAATATCTTAAAGAGCCTGGCACTATTCTAGATATCGGCTGTGAGACAGGAAAAAATGCGGCTTGTCTTATAAAAAAAGGACATAAAGTTGTACTGCTTGACATTGCCTCTAATGCAGTTAGCTACACTGTAGAAAATCTTAAAAGAGAAAATTTAGACCATGGAATTCAAGATAGTATAGTCTCAAAAATCGAAGATTTGCCTGCTAAATACGGCCCCTTTAAAGCTGTTGTTGGGACCTATGCCTTTTCCTTTATCCCTCCTCATCTTTTTAAGCAGACAATGAATGAGATGGTCCTTAAAAGAGTCAGTGAAAATGGTTATTTTGCAGGAGGTTTCTTTGGAGAACAACATGCATGGGCCGTTAATAAAGACTTAAGCATTTTAAACGTTGAAGAACTAGAATCTCTTTTATCCTCTCAAGATTTTTCAATTTTAGAGATCAAAGAACAAATCAAAGAGGTTCCGACTGTTTCAGATGGAATTACAAAATTTCATACCATCAATGTAATCGCTCAGAAGGCCTTGAAAGTTCCTTGAGATCCTGAGAAAAAAAGGATATATCCAGCTTCCCAATCTTGTGGATGAAAGCTGCAGCTCAACAGCTTCAAAAGCTAGAGGAAGGTTTTTCATTGGAATGACTATCCGACAGAGCTAGACAAATCTTTGAAAGTTCTTAGGCAGATAAACACTATGTGTTATTTGCAATCCCATTTCGAATGGGTTAAACTTTCATAAGACGATGTTGCACTCATAAATATCCTTTGTTGACCGTCAAGCCAACAAAGAATTTACAGCATCGTCTCCTTTTTCACTGAATCTGCAGGCCAAGCCTTGGGAGTCCACTGGTCAAACCAGTGGCTTACCTGTCTTTCAGTTAGTGTTTTAAAACTTAAAACCAGACGAAAAAAACCTTCTCATACACACATGTGAACAATTTAAGGAGAAAGAGCAAATTTTCGCTTATGTTTTTGGATGATTTTCTATAGAGGAATGGGGGCGGTTGGACTCGAACCAACGTAGTCTATAAGACGAAGGATTTACAGTCCTTTGCAATTGCCGCTATGCGACACCCCCACAAAAATGGGAAAACAATGTGCTGGCGAAAGGAATTGAACCCTCAACCATCCGATTACAAGTCGGGCGCTCTACCAATTGAGCTACGCCAGCTCAGACAAAGGGTGCATTTATACAAAAAAAGTTCTTTCGATTCAAGAACTTCCCTTAAGTCTCTTTAGATTCAGAGTCTACTGGTCGTTGAAAAATCTTGGAAAGAGTATTCACTTTGTCTGTCACTTTCTCACTCCCAGCAGAGAGGATCTGTGCACTGAATTTCCTTGGTTGTGCCTTTTTTATTTCACAACATTTTTTATATTTAGAGCCTGAGCCACAAGGGCAAGGATCATTGCGGCCAGCTTTTTTCATACAATCTATTTTTAATTATCAAGCCATGAATTGTATCGATGCATTTTATTTTATGTCGAGAGAGATGTCCATTTTGCGCTATCATTCCTCTCTATGATGAACTCAACAATAAAAATCCATTTACCGATAGCACGACCTCCATGGAGTCAATTAGGGCGCAAGCTGGAAAGCATGTGCCGCAAAGCACTCCATGAATTCCAACTACTAGAAGGCGTGGATAAACTTGCTGTAGCGCTCAGCGGTGGCAAAGACAGCCTCACCTTGCTATTCTTACTTAAGGCTATTATAGGTCGAGGGTTCCCAGCAATGGACCTTGTCGCTATTCATGTTGGAGGTGCATTTTCTTGTGGAGCTGGCTTGGGCAAAGGATTCCTAGAAGGTATTTGCAGAGAGATCGACGTCCAATATATCGCCTGTGAAACTCCTCAAAGACAGGCTAATCTAGAATGTTATAGTTGCTCTCGTGATAGACGCAGACTCATTTTTGAGGCTGCTAAAAGAGCTGGGGCTCGCACAATTGCCTTTGGACACCACCGTGATGATAGTATCCAAACCCTTTTAATGAACCTTCTACACAAGGGGGAATTCGCAGCAAATCTACCTAAAGTGCCCATGGTTGATTACGGGGTAACGATCATTAGGCCTCTTATTCATATCTCTGAAGAAGAGATTCGCTCTTTTTCCAAACTTTATGGCTTTGCTAGAATCACCTGTCAATGCCCCGTGGGACAAACTTCCCTAAGGAAACGAACCGAGCAACTTTTACATGACATGGAAGAGTTGTATCCCAATGCAAGAGCTAATTTGGCCCAGGCTGCCCTAATATATGGGTCAACAAAAGCCCTAAAACCTTAGATAAGAGCTGGTTGTAGTCGCTCTTAACTAACCCGCTTTTCATAAAGAAACCGGGTCACCTGAACTTAGCAAATGATTTTCTTGACGAACGGCTAGCATCACCGATACTATTCGTTTTAATGAATACTGCAAAATATAGCTGGGAACTGATCGCGATCATCATCTACTTCGTCCTACTGACGATAATAGGGATGCTGTCGCTACGCAAACAAAAATCTGATACTGACTTCCTCATCGGAGGAAGGGGTTTAAATTATTGGTTAACAGCTCTTGCTGCTCACGCCAGTGATATGAGCAGTTGGCTGTTCATGGGCTACCCTGCTGTGATTTATGCAACTGGGCTTGTCGGCTCTTGGACTGCTATCGGACTACTGGTTTTTATGTTCCTTAACTGGCAACTCATCGCACCAAAAGTACGCGTTGCCACAGAACAATACAATAGTCTCACATTCTCCTCATATTTCGAAACTCGCTTTGCAGATACTAGTGGGTGGATTCGTGCTACTACGGGCATCATGGCGATTGCATTCTATACGATTTATATTTCAGCCGGACTAGTGGGATTTGGGCTTCTTCTAGAAACGCTCTTTAACCTATCGTATAATTGGGGAATTTTGATCGGAATCATAGTCGTCATCCCCTATGTTTTTGTTGGTGGATACACCACTCTAGCCTGGATCGATCTTTTCCAAGGTCTTTTTCTTTTGTGTGTGATTATCTTTGTCCCATTTTTTTCCATCAATTACTTGGGAGGCTGGGATAACGTATTAGAGGTGATCCACCAAAAAAATCTCCCTTTAGATTTCATCCCCGATTTTAAGTCCACTACCCTCATCAATATTCTATTTACCGCCGCTGGATGGGGACTTGGCTATTTTGGCCAACCACATATTGTGACAAAATTCATGGGGATTAAAAATGTTAGGGAAGTTTCAAAATCCAAACGAGTCGGCATGACTTGGATGCTTCTCTCTCTAACAGCTGCAACATTAGTCGGTCTTGTAGGTATTGCTTTCTTCAAAAACCAACCTCTTCACGATAATGAGCAAGTCTTCATCACGATGGTACGTCAAATTTTCCACCCCTTTATCGTCGGATTTTTTCTTTGCGCTGTTTTAGCAGCAACCATCAATGCTATGAGTTCTCAAGTGCTCGTGCTTTCCACAAGTCTGACAGAAGATTTTTACAAGCGTTTCTTTAAACGTAAAGCGGCATCAAAAGAACTTCTCCTAGTTTCTCGTATTGGAATCTTACTCGTAGCTCTATTGGCCTATTCGATCGCTTTGGGACAATTCAGTACGATTTATGGACTTGTGCTTTACGCCTGGTCTGGCCTAGGTTCTTCTTTTGGTCCTCTTCTTCTTCTCTCTCTCTATTCTAAAAGACTGAATCGCTATGGCGCTTGGGCCGGAATTCTTGTAGGGGGAGTCGTCTCTGCTTGCTGGCCATTCCTAAGTCAAGCTATTCCGACCCCTGGAATCCAAATCCCCCCTCTTGTCCCTGGCTTTATCTTAAGTTTTGTAATGATTCTTCTTGTTTCTTATTTGACGAAACATCGAGAATCGATACCAACAAAACCTCATGTCGCATAATCGTCCTCATATCCTACTTACTAATGATGATGGGATCCATGCTCCAGGCCTTTATCGGTTGTGGAGTGGACTCAAAGACCATTGCGATGTCACAATTGTCGCTCCCATGACCGAACAATCTGGGGCAGGACTTTCCATTACAACACAAAGACCCCTTCACATCCAACAAGTACCTTGGGAGGGAAAGACTGCAGCTTATCAGGTTGACGGCACACCTGCCGATTGCATTAAACTAGCTCTTGCAGTGATTTGCCCAAAATTTCCAGATATGATTGCCTCAGGAATCAACCGGGGGGCTAATTCTGGCCGTAACATCCTCTATAGCGGCACAGTAGCTGGAGTGATTGAAGGAACAATGCGTAACGTACCTGGTATAGCTTTTTCTTGTGATGATTTCGACACTCCAAATTATGAACGGGCTGAACAATTTGTCTATCCAATGGTCCGCTATCTTCTCGATCACCCACTCTCTCCAGGAACATTTCTCAATGTCACATTTCCTGACCACGAAGGTCCTATTCGTGGTATTAAATTAGCTCGCCAAGGTCGTAGCTACTGGGTTGATGATCCAGAAGAACGTTTGCATCCAACAGGTCATCGTTATTATTGGCTAGGGGGCCAGAGACACCGTGACACAGAACATTTGGAAAGCGATGTAGAACTCGTTGCTAATGGGTGGCTTACTGCCGTTCCTATTCGAGTGCAGGAACTGACTGACCACATTCAATTTCAAGATCGCAAAGAATCCTTTGAACGCTGGTTTATTGAACACCTCCCTATGAAAAACCACTCCCTTAATGCCTAATAGATTCTTTGCGTAATGCGGCATCTAATCGAAAAAGGGCTTCTCTTTGCGCTCTCTCCATGATTTCTCTTCCACCTTCTATAAGGTAGATACGTTTCATCTCAACCATGAGCATTTCACTAGCTAGAAAATTCGCCGTGTTCCAAGGATCTGAAGCTTCACCAAAATGTTCTTTTTCGAATTCCTTAACCCCTATGAGTAAATCAACAATTTCCTCATATCGATGTTTAATATTGGGTATGGCTTTAACAAGCTCTTCTCTTGCATGAATTTTTTTTAAATCTTCTGTAAACTGGTAACAAATTGCCTCCCCCTCCTTACGATATTCTTCGATTGACGTTGGGGCACAGGCGGCAGTTAGTAGCCAAAGGCCTAGAAAAAAAATCCCCTTTTTCAATAAACCAACTCCATAAAAGAGATGTCCTCAATGGAATAGGCCTCCCATTCGGCATCATCAAAATGCCACCACTCCGTTGAAAGCCCTATAAACCCCTCTGTTGACATCACTTCTTCAAGAAAATTTCGGTTTTGAATAGCCTCTTGAGCCATATCCATACAGTCGCGATGCGCTTTTTCCGTGAAATCATCAAAAACTGTTGGCATCAATAGTTCTTGGCCCTTGGCATCGATCACTGTTACATCTACTGCGGCTCCTCGATTATGTCTAGAACCCTTAACAGGGTTAGCCACATACCGCTCATCTGGCAAAAAATCCCAAAAAATCTTCTGCACACTCAGAGGGCGATACCCATCGTATACTTTAATACCTAGCCCCTGTTTTTTAAGCATTTGGTGCACTTTCTGTAATTTTAAAGCCACCGGTTTTCTTAGAAAGCACTTAGCTATTGGATACACGGGTCTGCCTAAAAAATTATCATTTGTTGCATAGCGAATATCGAGCTTTATACTTGAATCCAAGTACTCAAGATCTATAAATATTGAATCGATCATCTGCGGATAGCTACGCGTCCAAGAATAAATCTAGCGATGGTCTGCGCAGCCAAGGGTCTTTGTAGAGAAAGTAAATTACTTTTCCAAGTGCGCCAAAGAGCGGCTTCTCCCTGCATTAGGCGAACCATCAATATTTTCAATTCCTGGGGCGTTTCCGCTACAGCTCCAATCCCTTGTTGTTTAAGTAAAGCAATGTTACCCTCCTCTTGCCCTGGAATTACCTGTGTAATGATCATAGGGCATCCTGCAGCAATACATTCTTGTACGATTGCCCCCCCTGCCTTGCCAATGACAAGATGCTGACCGAGCAGTCGCTCTGGCATATCGTTCACCCAACTGAGAACTTTTATAGGTACCGCTAGTTTTTCACAAAAACGACTGAGCATTTCGTAAAGTTTTAGATCTTTCCCTGCTACCACCGTAAGCTCAAGTCTCGGGAAAGCTGCAAGGACTCGGATATTCTCCTCAATCTTATTCCAAGATCCTCCAGGTAAATATGTGACTTGCCAGGGAGGGGGATTACCACGGTTAATCTGACAATTAGCAAATTTTAGGGATACAGGAAAACCAAGATCTAAAATACTAGCTACCGATACACCGTGCTGTTTCAATGCATCGAGAGTGGGACGGTTAGGAACAATATAGAAATCGCTTTTCCCTCTAGCCCAAGCAGAATTGATTCTAATAGAGTCTGTAACAACTGTAAACCTAAGGAAAGGCGCTCCTTTCTCTGAGGGATATAAACTATCAATGATCTGATTATAGAAAGGAAAGGTACTTACCACTGCCTGCGGAGCAAATGCATCAATTTCCCGCCGCATATGATCGCGCAAGGACGCAAGAGTCTGCAATCGTTTTTCTAAAAGAGGTCCAGCATCAAAATGATTAAAAATTTTCTCCCACAACCTTGGGGCATGGTGAATTGCCTTAAGATATCCCCAACGAGCAACTCCGGTAAGACGAGGATATGCCTCGGTACAAAGATCAACAAGACGCGTCTCTGCGGACAACCCTAAGCTTAAATGCGTTCTTTCTTCCAGGGCCATCTTTAAGCCACGGGCTGCAGCATTATGTCCCTCTCCAAAGCTGGCTGTTAGGAGAAGAACCCGCGAAGGTGCACCAGATACACCTTGCCAAGTATCGGAAATATGGATGGGCTTATCGCTGACTGTCATGGTATAAATTCCATTATCTTTTGCGGAGTCTATCACATGTTTATTTAACTGACAAATTTAGTTGATACTCTTGAAAATTCCCAGAATTTCCTAGAGAATTCCTCAAAATCACACCTAAATACAGATTACGCAGAAATACATACCCTACACTCTTTAGAGCCTGTTTAAAATCGACAGAACCAGGTTTTAGTACAGCTTCTTAGGAAGCTCTTGTTAATAGGATATGAAAAAACTTGAGAAAATTTAGACCAACAGAGTAGACTTGTCCTTCTTCGCGGGGCGTATAGCTCAGTTGGTAGAGCGCCTGTCTTACACACAGGTGGTCATAGGTTCGAGTCCTGTTGCGCCCAACGTCTTAGAATGCGGGAGTAGTTCAATTGGTTAGAGCACCGCCCTGTCACGGCGGAAGTTGCGGGTTCGAGCCCCGTCTCCCGCGCATCTTATGCGCTTAGGTCTAAGTATTTTTCTCTGTACTTTGTTTTGACAAACGATTATTTTCTGCATTCCTATTACAAGAGTATCCTATGCCAGTACACACCTCTACTCTAAAACGCACTATCCATCACTGCGTTGTTTTTTGGTGGATAGCTATCGGCGCACTTTTATCTGCGATTGCAATCAAAATTTTCCTACTACCCAACCAACTCATTGACGGTGGTATTGTGGGCATCTCTTTGATCCTTGCTCGTCTTTGTGGTGAAAATCTCGTCTCCTATTTTCTTGTAATATTAACACTTCCATTTATTGTCTTGGCCTACAAAGCTATCCGACGCACTTTTGTTATTCACATGGTAGCTGCCGTGTTGCTTTTTGCTTTTTTCATGATTTTACTACAAAAAGCTCCCCCCTTTATAGGAGATCCCTTAGAAATCATCGTTATCGGTGGTGCTGTATTAGGAGTAGGAATAGGACTCATCATCCGCAACGGCGGTTGCATTGATGGCACTGAAATTCTAGCGATTATCATCAACCGTCGCCAAGGCTTTACAGTAGGTCAGGTAGTTTTATTTATTAATGTATTTATCTTTGCCGCCTATGGTTGGATCTTTAAAGATTGGCATATTGCAGTCCGCTCTCTTATGACCTATATCGTTGCTTTTAAAATGATGGATATGGTCATTGTTGGTCTCGACGAGTTAAAATCTGTCATGATTATTTCCTCTAAGCCTGAGGATTTAAGCGAAGTTATCACTAGAGAATTAGGACTTGGTCTTACAGTGATGCATGGGAAAGGAGGATTTTCTGGAGACGCCAGAGAAATTCTTTTTATCATCGTTGAACGCCTCGACCTTGCTGATCTAAAAGAGATCGTTCTAAAGGAAGATCCTAATGCCTTCATGGCGATCGAAAATTTACATGAAGTTGTCTATGGTAAACACTCCCATTTACCCTATACTAAACGAAGCCGTGCTAAATTACTTAAAGGCAAATAGTATGCGTAATGCAAACCTCCTTACTCTTGTAAAAATCGGTGCATGGGGAATGTTTTGCATTTGGGATAGCCGATTTTATATACGAACTCAAACCCTGGAAATTTTTTGAGACACCTATGGACAAAATCAATCAACTCCCCATTCATGGATCGATCATCTCCTTTTCTGTAGAAGATCTGAAAAAAAAATTCGGCTCTGAACTTGATCTAAAACTAGCAGCAGGAGCGCAAGGAATTCAGCGTTTTATTCATAATCCACAAGTTCAACTACCCGGCGTTGGTCTCACAGGATTCCTAGAAAATTATATTAGTGATCGACTGCTAATCCTTGGGGCTTCTGAAATTCTTTATCTAGAGGAGCTTGATCATAAAACCCGCTTTGAACGTCTTAGCTCAATCCTCCATGAAGACACTCCTACTGTGATTGTAGCTAGAGGTCTTAAACCCCCTAAAGAATTGGTTGAGATCTGTGAAAAAGAACATATCCCACTTTTTCTCTCTTCCATGCCAGGAATGACTCTACTTGGAAAACTCAACTATCACCTTGCTGAAGAATTTGCTCCTACCATGTCCTTCCTTGGAACCTTTGTAGAAGTGTTTGGTGTTGGGATTCTCCTTCAAGGGGAAGATGGTATTGGTAAAAGCGAAGCGGCTCTTGGACTTGTCGACCGTGGACATCGGCTTGTTGCTGATGAGTCCATCGTTATTAAACTCAAACACCGAAGTTACCTTGAGGGAACAGGTACTGATAATACTCGTCATATGATTGAGATCCGGGGTATTGGTATGATTGATGTCGCACTCCTGTATGGCTCGGTCTGCGTCCGCGATACCAAGAGTATTGATATGTTAATCGAATTAGAAAACTGGGATAATGATAAAACCTATGATCGTCTTGGGTTAGAAGATAAGACACTCACTATGATGGGGCTTCGGCTTCCCTCCTATCTTCTTCCTGTAAAACCTGGGAGAGATGTTGTTCTGCTTATCGAAACACTGGCTAGAAACCACCGCCTCAAAGAGATGGGGATTCATTCTGCAAGGCAATTTAGCCAAAAGCTCAGTCATGCTATTGCTAAAAGCCAAGAAGAACTTTTAAAAACCTCTTCTAATCCAGCTTGTTAACTATCAATGAGCTCATTTTTTTTTAAAGGGATACTCATTGGCCTTGCAATTGCAGCTCCAGTTGGCCCTATTGGGATTCTTTGTATCAGAAAAACACTCCAGTTTGGAAGATTTTCTGGTTTGTTCTCCGGTCTAGGGGCCGCTGTTGCCGATATGATCTACGGTATCATTGCAGCTTTTGGCTTTACCTTAGTTTCTAGCTTTCTCGTAGAATATCAACTTTGGTTACGATTAGTGGGCGGAGCTTTTTTGATCTCCTGGGGGGGGAAGACTTTTTTTGCTAAGCCTATGGGTAATGCATCTAATATTACTCATAAGACTTTGCTGAATGACTTTATCTCTACATTTTTTCTAACTATCACAAATCCCCTGACAATCCTTTCCTTTGTGGCTGTTTTCTCTGGGTTTGGACTAGAAAAGTTGCACAATAACTATGCGATGCATCTTATCTTAGGCATATTCATCGGCTCATCGCTTTGGTGGCTAATGCTTAGCGAGGGGATCGCCTTCTTTCGCAAAAAAGTAAGCCGCTCTACAATGGTTTGGATTAACCGTACTGCAGGTCTTATGATTATGGGTTTTGGCCTAGCCACTTGGATAGACTTGGCCTTTCACTATACGCGCTCGGCTTAAGCTAAATTCAAATTGATTCCACTCCTTATAAACCCTAGTGATTATACTTTTTGCGGCAAATTTTCCAAAAGAAGAGCATAAACACCTTTAAGCCCCCGGAAACGTTCCTTATAATCCAGACCATACCCCACTACAAATCGATCTTCAATTTCAAAAAGGACAAAATGAGGTTGAAACGGAACTTTTCTAGGGACTCGCTTAGCAAGAAGCACAAGCGTTTTCAAACTCGCAGGTTTAAGTTCCTGCAAACGACTAAACACCGCTGTGAGTGTATGACCCGAATCAAAAATATCATCGATGAGGAGTATATCTTTGCCTTCTACCTCAAGCTGATCAAGACCCGTAATCCTCAATCTGCCACGGACATGCCCGCTGGCACCATAGCTTGAACATCGGATAAACTCGACAATATTAGGTCCATTAAGTTGCCGAATGAGATCTGCCACAAGACAAATGGACCCCTTGAGAATTGTGATGATAAGAAGCTCTTTTCCCTCATATTCGCGATCGATCTGTTCGGCAACTTCAATAATCCTTTCGACAATGGTTTCCTCAGGGATCACAAGCTCTAAAAAAGTCTCATAAGCCCTACTCACGGTGTTCATGAAATATACACCCCTCAGAAATGAGCTGGTCGATATAGGTGATCGTGTACTCATTCTCTAGAAAACGTCTATCCTCGAACATATAAAGATGGAATGGAATCGTTGAATGCACTCCACCAATATGAAATTCACGAAGAGCCCTCTTAGCGATCATAATGGCCTCTTCTCGTGATCCACCTTTAACTATGAGTTTGGCAATCATTGAATCATAATTGGGAGGAATACGATATCCAGAATAACAAGCACTATCGATGCGGACATGAGGACCTCCTGGAGGAATATAATATTCAAGATGCCCTGGCGATGGCGCAAAGTTATGCGTCGGATCCTCTGCATTGATCCGGCATTGGATCACATGCCCTTTAAATTCCACATCCTTCTGCTTAATCTTTAGTTTTTCCCCTTGAGCAATCTTGATCTGTAATACAGCAAGATCAATTCCCGTTACCTCTTCAGTGATCGTATGCTCCACTTGAATTCTTGTGTTCACTTCCATGAAGTAAAAATTCATATGCTGATCGAGCAAAAACTCCACGGTGCCAAGAGAATAATATTTTGCTGCACGAACCACCTCGATGGCAGCTTCACCAATTTTCTTGCGTAACGCGGGCGATAGTATCGGGCTTGGTGTTTCTTCAATCAACTTTTGTCGTCGACGTTGAACAGTGCAATCTCTTTCACCAAGATGAATGTAGTTACCATGCTTATCCCCTACGATTTGAATCTCAATATGACGAGGATTCATAATCATTTTCTCAAGATACACTTCGGGGTTATTAAAGCTCACCTCGGCTTCGGTCCGCGCAGCTGAAAATTGACGAACAAAGTCTTCCGGATCATAGACAATACGAATCCCCTTTCCACCACCGCCAGCAACCGCTTTAATAAATATAGGGAACCCAAGTCGTTTAGCTTCTTTTAGCGCTTCATGAACATCCTGAATAACTCCTTCTGAACCTGGAATTGTCGGACACTTTACGCTCTTTGCAATAGCTTTAGCTTTTGATTTATCACCAAGGAGAGCAATCGCCTCATGCGAGGGCCCGATAAAATTAAGACCGCAACTTTCACAAATCGAAGCAAACCCCGCATTTTCGCTAAGAAACCCATAGCCTGGGTGCACTGCATCTGCCCCTGTGATTTCACAAGCCGACAAAATATTAGCTATTTTGAGGTATGATTTCTGTGAAGGAGGCTCTCCAATACAAATAGCTTCATCAGCCTGTAAGACATGCAATGCTTCTGCATCAGCTTGAGAATACACTGCAACAGTCTGTAACCCTAAATCACGGCAAGCACGAACAAGCCTCAGTGCTATTTCTCCGCGGTTGGCAATAAGTACTTTTTTCATTCTTTACTACTGAATTCGAAATAATCTGGTACCAAACTCCACTGGATGCGCATTATCAACGCAGATTTCAACAACTATGCCACTCATCCCTGCTTTTACTTCATTCATTACCTTCATAGCCTCGATGATACAGACTACAGTGTTTTCATCCACTTTATCTCCTACCTTTACAAAAACAGGATCTTCTGGGGAAGCCGCCAAATAGAAAGTACCTACCATAGGTGAAGAAATTGATTTACCAACGTCCTTAACCTCTTCTCTTGTTACAGGCTTTTCTTCTGTAAAAGAAGGATGCTGCTGATGCTGCCCTGATACTGAAGGAAAACGATGCTGCGTCTCAAAAGGAGGATGATAAACTGGATGAAAAACGGTCTGTTGAGTTGATATAGGATGGTTAACAGCCTCTTCATGACGCTCTAGCTGCACTTCAAAACCGTCTTTTTCCTTAATACTAACCTTCTTGATTCCGGCTCGCTCCATTGCCGCCATCAATTCTTTAATCTGCTTGAGTTCCACGAAATTTCTCCTTACACCCTCTGGATATATTCGTTCAGTTGAGTATCGACTTTAATGACGTCTCCAGATTCTACAAACAAGGGGACTTCTATCCTTGCTCCCGTTTCAAGTAATGCGATTTTCCCAGTATTAGCCATAGGATTCTCATTTTCATTGTCTTCTGCCTTCACTACCATAAGTTCTAAGAATTGTGGTAGCTCCACTGAAAACACAGAGTCTCCGTAAAACATCGCTTTGATCTCTATCCCTTCTTTGAGATAATTCACTTTATCTCCGATTACATCACGGGGAACAATGACCTGATCAAGGCTCCCAATATCTAGAAACAGATAATCTTTCCCCTCAAGATAAAGGAATTCGAGTCGCCTTTCCGAAAGAGATACATCTTGAACAGGCTGCCCAAGTTTGAAGTTTCTCTCAATCGAATCATCCGACATTAAATCTTTTAATTTTGTTTTGATGAATGGGGTTCCCTTAGGAACGGTAACTTTTACCGCAGATTCTACACGATAAATCTTTCCATCTAGCGAAAGTGTCATTCCCGGGGCAATCTGATTACTAGTGGTCATTTCTTACCTTTTACTTCTCACTTTTTGGCGATCAACGATATCAACTAGCGCGCTAAGATCATGGATTCTGTGATCAACATCCTCAGACACGCCAGATTCCAGCTCAGCAAGGCCCCTTCCTCGGAGGATCTGCACAGTTTGACAACCTAATGCCTTGGCCGGGGCTAGATCCACTACGACGCGATCCCCTATGACTATTGTCTCAGAAGGATTTTGCTTGAATTCATCAAGAAGTGCTATGTAGTGGGCCTTCTTATTTTTTTCTGCAGCGACAATGATCTTACTAAAAAAGCGAGGATCGAAGCCAGCTTTTTTCAGTTTATAGAGCTGTAATTCCTCTTTACCTATAGTCACAATGGCAACTTGATGATGGCCAAGCATTTCAAGAACTTCTTTTGCATGCTCTACGGGTTCAATAGCCAATTCAGGATCCGGCATTGACCCTAATACCTCCACACACTGTTCAGTAAGATCTTTGGAAACCCCATAACTATTCAGAAAATTACGCAGAGCTACCTCCCCACTAGAGGCTACTCTATTGACTTCCATCAACTCGCTAAATAGAGAAGAAAAATCTTCCATCGGCAATTCAACACGAACTGCTAACTTAAGAGCTCTCTTAAGTTGAAACGGTATAATGCTCCCTGAAGAATCTATAAGCGTATCGTCGAGATCAAAGATGATGAACAATCTTCATGAGCTCCTGAGCAAGTTTTCTGGGATCATGACGGATTAGGCTGCGCTTAATAAAATCTTTAGCTGGTAGCTCCTTAAGTTCACCAAGAAGGGGTGCTGAGAGAATACGGCTTTCCTCGATATCATTTTCCACGAGATCTCCCTCTTCAGCATACACTTCAATGAGGTGCTGAGGAGGCTTTTGATCATTGACTAAAACATAATCGAAAATATCGTGCCCAATAAACCGATTAATTTCCCTCAAATAATCGCTTACTCTATATCCCGTTGTTTGCCCTCTTCGATTCATTAAATTAACGACAAAAGTTTTTTTTGCCTGACTATCCCGAAGTGCATCAATAAGACCCTCTACTAGCAGATTAGGAATCAATGACGTATGCAATCCCCCTGGGCCTAGAACAACGAGATCCGCATTGCGGATTTCATGTATAGCCTGGGGATTCGCTTTTGGATACGGTTCAAGAAAAATCGACTTGTAACCCAAGTCGATCTCTTGGGAAAGATAGATCTCTTTTTCCCCTTCAAGAATCTTACGATTGCTCAAAACCATTCTGAGTCTTACTTGATGCGTCGTCACTGGAATGACCTTTCCCTTGATATTAAGGATCTTTCCAGCTTCCTCGACAGCTTTTTCAAAGCTTCCCGTTACCTTTTCCAAAGCAGATAGAAGCAAATTACCAAAACTATGGCCTTCTAGCCCCCCATTTTCAAAACGATAGTTCATTAAACTACGCATCAAACGCGAAGAGTCAGAAAGAGCTACGAGGCATTGTCTTACATCTCCAGGAGGCAAAACCCCCAATTCATCACGTAAAATCCCCGTACTGCCACCATCATCTGCCATGGAAACAATAGCACTTAGATCTACTTCATAATTTTTGAGTCCTCTAAGAACTGCAAAATTACCAGTCCCGCCACCAATCACGACAATTTTTTTCATGCAACTCCTCCAACTCTAAGGGAGGCAATCGCTTGGCGGAGGTCTTCCTGCCTAAAAACATAGCTCCCGGCCACTAACTGATTGGCACCAGCATGTACACATAATTCCGCATTTTTCTTATCGATACCACCATCCACCTCAATAGAAAAAGGGGGCGATAATGGATTTCCACTCTCTTCGGGCTTTATTATTTTGCCAGCTTGACGGATGCCAAGTTTATTGCAAGTCTCTCGTACAAATTGTATCTTTGGCAGAATTTCAGGCATGAAGCTTTGACCACCAAACCCGGGGCTCACGGTCATCAATAACACAACATCACAGTATGGTAAAAATCTAGGAATGAGAGATTCCGAAGTTTCTGGTCGAAAAGCCAATCCCGCCTGAATGTTACAACGTCGTATATAATCCAACGTATCTTCAACATCTTCTGTCGCTTCAAAATGAAAAATAACCCTATCCGCTCCAGCTTGAATAAAGGGTTCGATATAGTCATAGGGATTGTACATCATAAGATGTACATCAAGGAAAAGATTCGTGGCTCGATTGATTGCTGCTACAGACTGAGGGCTAAAAGCAAGGTTAGGAACAAAATGACCATCCATAACATCTATATGGATTCCATCAGCTCCAGCAGCTTCCAAACGTTGTGCTTCCTCGGTCAATCGACCAACATCGGCAGCCAAGATCGAAGGATTTACAGTGACTGGCCATTTAGTCATGAACACCGAAATCTATTCTTAAGAATTAATAAAGAAGAATCAATAGGTAATTATTAACAAAAAACCAGCTCAATGTCAAGTAAGCTTAACAAAAATGAGGATGTTAGCCACTATTCAGCAAGCTTCCCCTTAGTAAAGTGAGATTTTTTTATCCCCCACAAAGTTATCCAAAACAAACCGACCCGGCTAAACTAAAAAATATCATCTTTTCACTCAAACCTCTCTACATTTCCAATGTGATTGAATAAAGCTCTAAAATTAGGAAACAATAGAGCACTGAAGAGAAGTCGTCAAAACCACTCCACAAGCATTCACACAGCCTACATAATGGCTTGTTGAAGCGTAAGAATAAGTTTTTCCCTCGCTTCCTGACTCTCGCTAAAATACAAGAATCCGAAGTAAAGCGTATCGACCATTTGCACTGCAACAGTTGGAAGTTGAGCTGGAGCGATGTCTAAAGGCTCTAGGGCTCGCAATACTCCATTTTTCAATGAAAAATCCCCAACAGCCAGCATAACATAAAGAAGTTTTGTATCCGCCAGAGTATGCATCGCATTTGATTTTCCTCTCACACTTTCCTTGTCAAGCATCTCGAGAAACATGATAAATAAGGTTTTAATATACATTGGATCAAGCAATCCCTTCTGCTCAACGGGCAAAATAGAATGGAAAAAATTTTCCAACAACAGTTCCTGCTGCTGAGCCAAACTACCTAATGCCGTTTGCAGTTTTTCAAACACCTCGAGCTGCCTGGAAATCATCCCGCCGTTATAATCCCTAACTTCTCCAACAACCCTCTGAAGCTCTGTAAGCACTACCTGCCTTGCACGAAAAAGATCCAGAGATTGATCACCACGAACAAATTGATATGCTGGCAACCGAATACGGAACACCGTCGCCTCTTTAGGGTATTTTTTCCATACTGTCCCTACTTGCTTTACACGATCCACTGCAAATGCATATTCGAGCCCCGCATTTTCAAAAAGCTCTTGTAAAGACTTAGCATGAGGAAGAATAATTCTTAGCATAATCACCGTAAAAGAAATATCGCTGTCCGTATGCTCGTCAAAAGAAATGATCACCTGTGGAATATCACGTAAATAGCGAAGCTCCTGGCTTAGAGTAACGATATTGCGCATGACCTCTTCCTCATTCCTAGGCATGAAAACGGGGCGAATGAGTTGCTGCACCCTTTTTTTAAGATCTTCTCCCAGCTCTCTGCGTAACAATCTAATTTCTTCCGGAGCAAAGCCACTCCCATCATTTTTTGTCACCTCAATATAGAGGGTCAAAATCCTTTCTTCTTTCCGATATTCCGTGAAAACAGAATCTGCAACGAGTTGGGTCATAGGAACAAATCTTTGGAGAGCCTTTAACAAATGTCTATCTTCAAAAACCTCATTCTCTCTAAGAAAATTCATAGACACAAAAACGCTCAACACTCGTCTGGTCCCCAAGGGCAAGTGCAATCTTGTAAATCCCAATTTCAACTTAAGATGACGCCTCTCTGGCAACACCTCCATACGCTGCCTGACCTCTTTTCTCATCAAGTAAAAGTAGCAAATCAAACGCAACATCTGCCGCACTTCTCTAACAGCTTTAAACTCTGCTCTTCCTGAAACAAGAAAATGCTGCATTTGCGTAAAAATATCAGAATCAAAATCTCTTGGACGATTGTGCAAAAGTGATGCGATTTTCTCCTGGATCAATACAGTTTTCTCATCAACCAGAAGCCCCTTGATTTCGAGAATTTTTGCTGCATGGTAAACAGAACTAACCCCCAACCTCACTTCAGTCTCAAGAATTGGCAGATTTCTCAAAGCCAAATCGAACTCTCCCAGATCACTGAGATGGACTACGATCTCTGCTAAGGTATAGATCCTATCGTCAAAATCCGGAATCCGAAAATCGACTCCGAAAAAGAGACTAATGTTCACCTTTTTACCAGGCAATAACCAACGATGAATCATGTCATGAAAAAACTTTCCCGCACCTGGACGAAAAGTGCTAAGAAGAAAAATCGAAATATTTAGAGTCACCGGATCCCATACTACCCAGCGGAATAAAGGAAAACTACATTGAAACTTCTCCCACTCTTCTCTAATTCTCTCAAAAGAGGAATTTCCAAGAATCCCCTCTGCTGGCATCATCCTCTTCAAAGCACTAGCCACTACACTGTTATATAAAAAAGCATTCGGATGATCTGTTGCATCATTAAAAATCGTTTGCACTTCAGGAAACCTCGCTCCCTTAGAAAGCATATATTCTTCCTGAGTAAGACCTTCTTCATCCTGTTGACCTGAAAACACCTGATGACGCGAAAGATAAAAACCCATTTCCTTGACCATCCGACCCACCCTGAGTTTATACCGTTGACATAGCGTTTAAATCTGCGACTTCTTCTTCGTAAATGCAATCACCCCTGGGCATTCCCTTTGGCCCACCGATCCAAGTACCTAACCGCTCACACTCAAAAAAAGCCTCAACATTTTGCATTTCGTGAAATGATAAAATCTGCAGAGGCACTTCATTTTTCTTTGCTATATATATACATCGAGGATGCAATACCTTCGCCCCGTTTTCGGTGATTTTAATTGCCTCTTCATAGCTAAGATGGGGAAATACTCTTGCCCGTAGATTTTCCTTTGGATCCACATCACAAATGCCTGGCACATCTTTGTAGAACTCCACTTTTTCAGCATGCAAAGCGACTGCAAGAGCTACAGCTGTAGTGTCTGATCCACCTCTTCCTAACGTTGTGATTTCCCCCTTTTTACTCACACCTTGAAATCCAGCAACAATAACAATCCTCCCCTCTTCGAGATGAGGAAAAAGCCTCCAAGGGCGCACATCAATCACCCTTGCATCTGAATGCTCATCACTGGTGATAATTCCTGACTGGCTCCCTGTAAAACTGATTGCTTGAATCCCTTTCAAATCTAAAGCCATAGCTAAGAGGGCAATACTGATTCTCTCCCCAACAGAAATCAACATATCGACCTCTCTACGAGGAGGATTTGGATGCACCTGTCTGGCTAATTTCAGGAGATCATCCGTAGTTGTCCCCATAGCGCTAATTACAATAGCAATCCTAGGGTAGAGACGTCGTCGTTGCTCAATAATACGAGCAATACTAGAAAAGCACTCTGGCGTTGCTACTGCAGCACCACCGAATTTAAGAACGAGAGTTTGCATAAGGCGACGGATGATATTAAATATTTGGTTAACGAGCAATCAAGATTTTTCTTAAAACCCAACTGCAATCGGAGCCGTTCCAGGCTCTAGGTTTTTTAGAAAAAATGTTAATATTTTGCAAAGTAGAAAACATTTCCATTAAAAATCACCCCATCGGAGACCCTGGAAGGAGCAAACAAAGCGTTTAAAAAAATACTCCAGTCTGCAAAGAAGCTCTTGCTATATCAAAAAATCAGCCAACCCTATCAAGAGAAGATTCCAGTAACGCACAAATAAAGCCGTCACAACATTGCTAGAGCATTGTTCAAGCGGGTTAAAAACACTCTCAAAAAGAAGTTTGTTACAGAACCCTCTTTTGCGATTGCTTTAATACTAATCTTTTGCTACCTTTTCTGCGTTGACTGAATGGCTCGTCTTTTCCTCGATACCGTTCGCTAAAGTTATCATGTTCATTTTCGAGGAGACTGCCCCATAAATCGATGATCTTATGGGGGCTTTTTCAGAGTTTTATATTGATTCAGGAGAAACCTTTAACATGTCCAAAACCCCTAAACAAGACTGGAGTCAAAGCAATATCATTGATGACATTGCTTTCCAGGAAGAAGATGCTCAGCAATTTCGCAGCCTATTGAATCACCGAGAAGAAGGTGAAGGAGTAGGTTCCGTTTCCTCAATGACGACAGGTCAAGTCCTCAAAGGAAGAATCGTAGAAATCACCAAAGACTACGTCGTTGTTGATGTGGGTTTGAAATCCGAGGGGTTGGTGCCTATTGAGGAATTTACGGAAGCGTCTGAGCTCTCTTTGGGTAACGAGGTTGAAGTGTTTCTTGACCAAGCTGAGGGCGAAGATGGTCAGATCGTTCTCTCTAGGGAGAAAGCGGGGCGATTGCGTCAATGGGAATACATTTGCAACCATTGCAAGGAAGGTTCGATTGTCAAAGGAAAAGTGGTTCGCAAAGTTAAAGGCGGACTCATGGTTGACATTGGGATGGAGGCTTTTCTTCCTGGTTCTCAAATCGATAATAAGCGCATCAAAAACCTTGACGAATACTTAGATCAAACTTTCGACTTCAAGATCCTTAAGATCAATACAGATAGAAAGAACATTGTGGTTTCTCGTAGAGAGCTTCTTGAAGAAGAGCGCATATCACGCAAGGCGGAGTTGCTAGAAAGCATTCACGAAGGTGAAGTTCATACTGGCGTTGTCAAAAACATCACAGATTTTGGTGTCTTTCTCGACATGGACGGAGTCGATGGACTTCTACACATCACTGACATGACTTGGAAGCGAATCAAACATCCTTCAGAAATGGTGCACTTAGGTCAGGAACTCGAGGTAGTCATTCTCCATGTTGATAAAGAAAAAGGAAGAGTTGCTCTTGGCATGAAACAAAAAGAGTCCAATCCTTGGGAAGAAATTGAGAAGAGGTACCCACCAGGTACCCGTATTCGAGGGAAGATCGTCAACCTTGTTCCTTATGGAGCCTTCATAGAGATTGAGCCTGGTATTGAAGGTTTGATCCACGTTTCTGAAATGTCCTGGACCCGCAATGTCACAGATCCTGCAGAAGTTGTGAATAAAGGGGATGAACTCGAAGCTATCGTTCTTTCCGTTCAAAAAGAAGAAGGTAAGATTTCCCTTGGCATCAAACAAACTGAGAAAAACCCCTGGGAAGATGTAGACAATAAGTATCCAGTTGGTTCTAGTGTGGTAGCCGAAATCCGCAATCTCACTAACTATGGAGCTTTTGTAGAACTTGAGCCAGGCATTGATGGTTTAATCCATATTTCCGACCTAAGCTGGATCAAGAAAGTCTCGCACCCATCCGAAGTCCTGAAGAAAGGTGATAAGGTAGAAGCAGTTATTCTTTCAGTTGACAAAGAGAGTAAAAAGATCACCTTGGGAGTCAAGCAGTTGAGCTTAAACCCTTGGGAAAATGTTGAAACCCTTATGCCAGTGGGAGCTCTAGTTAAAGGAATTGTAACCAAGATTACGGCCTTTGGAGCCTTCGTGGAGCTTGACAATGGCATTGAAGCTCTTGTTCATGTTTCAGAACTTTCTGACCAGCCATTTGGCAAAGTAGAAGATGTCATCTCTAAAGGGCAGGAAATTACTGCTAAGGTGATCAAACTCGACCCTGAGCATAAGAAAATTGCTCTATCGATCAAAGAACATCTTATCGACACAAATAAGTTTAGCCGCGATGACATTGTCGTCGGTGGCAAGGGACGCTCTGCAGGGAAAAAAACTAAAGAGAAACGTGCTGCAAAGGACCAGGAAGAAGCAGAAGAAGAGTAAAAAAACTCATCAAAACAACTTTTTCCAATGAGGCGAGAGATTTTCCTCGCCTCGATAAGAAATTTTTAACGTTAAGGTTAGAATACTCATGAACAAAGATTTGGTTGCCATTTTTGAGTATCTCGAAAGAGAAAAAGGGATCAAGCGAGACATCATTATCTCTGCAATCGAAGAGTCTCTCAAGGCAGCCGCGCGTAAAAGTATCCGAGGACTTATTAATGTAAGCGTTCAAGTCAATTCTAAAACCGGTATCATTGAAGTCCTGGCACAAAAAGAAGTAGTGGATAAGGTCACAATCCCAGAAGAAGAGATTAGCCTTGAAGAAGCTCGCTTGTTAACTCCTACAGCAGAACTTGGACAGTGGATCGATATCACGGTCACCCCACAAGACTTTGGACGTATTGCTGCGCAGACAGCTCGTCAAGTCATTGCTCAAAAATTGCGTACAGCCGAGCGAGATGTGATCTATGAGGAGTATCGCCACCGTGAGGGTGAAATTATTTCTGGAACGGTAAAACGCGTTGTGCGTGGAGCTACGCTCATCGTCGATCTTGGCAAAGTGGAGTCTATTCTTCCAGAACGCTACTATCCAAAAACAGAAAGATACAATGTCGGTGATCGAGTACAGGCCCTTCTACTCGAAGTTCACGATACAGAAAATGGTGGTGCAGAAGTTATCCTATCCCGTAGTCATCCGCAGTTTGTTGCTCAATTGTTTATGCAAGAGGTTCCCGAGCTGTCCGATGGAACTGTTGTAATAGAGAAAATCGTACGCGATGCTGGTTATCGCACTAAACTAGCTGTACGTTCGTTTGATGAAAAAGTAGATCCTGTTGGTGCTTGTGTCGGCATCAGAGGCACACGTGTTAAGAATATTATTCGCGAACTTAACAATGAAAAGATTGATATCTTCCCATTTAACGAAGATCCAGTCCAACTACTACAAAACGCCCTTTCTCCCATCCAAATTAAGAAAATCAACGTCTCTGATGACGCTGCTAGAACTATTTCGATTGTCGTGGCGGATGAAGATTATCCCACTGTTCTTGGTAAACGTGGCATGAATGCCCGCCTCAATGGACAGTTAATTGATGGGGAACTGTTGGTCCAAAAAATGAGTGACTATCAAAATGCTCTTTCTATTGAGCAAGCTCAACTGGCCCTAGTAAATGATCCGACCCTAGATCAACCCTTGCATGTTGAAGGGATGAGTTCGATGATTCTAGCGAGCTTGATTAGTGCAGGTTATGATACTCCCCGTAAACTTTTGAATTCTAATCCGAAACAATTGTCATCGATTCCTGAGATCAGCTTGGAAATGGCCGATAAGATCTTGGAACAAATCCGAAAAAAGAGGACCTAAGCGTTGGCCAAAAATCTCAAACTTAATATCAAAAACGCTCAACTTGCCGAAGCTCTTAAGCTAAATCAAGTAAAAAAGCCCGCGCCCCCAAAGGCAAAAAAACACGTTGAAGAGCCAGAATCCGCTCCGACAACGTCTGAGGGTTCCTTTGTGCACCCAGAAAAAGAAGAACCTGCAATTCCAATGCCTCCTTCTCCTTCTAATGCAGAACTCATTGTGACTACTAGCCCGAAGACAGCATCTGCTCCAACAAGAGAAGATGAAAAAATCCCCCCCCCTATGAAATCAGTAGAACCTCCCGTAGCACCAGGAACTTTGCAACCTGCAGCACCAGGAACTTTGCAACCTGCAGCACCAAGAACTTTGCAACCTGCAGCACCAAGAACTTTGCAACCTGCAGCACCAAGAACTTTGCAACCTGCAGCACCAAGAACTTTGCAACCTGCAGCACCAAGAACTTTGCAACCTGCAGCACCAAGAACTTCTAATTACCATTCACCGAATTCTGGAACTCCTACTCAACACAGACAATTTGAAACTCCTCCACCACGTTCACCCTATCCCAATAGACCTCACACTCCGGGGGGACAAGGGGGAAATTCACGTCCACCTTCCTCAAGACCTCCTTTCCGTAGTAGTGGCGCTCCTTATGCAAGACCTCCTCTACCTCCAAGAGAGCCATCAAGACCGGCATCCGCCCCTAAGCCAGCTACGCTAGGAGATGCTTTTGAACCTCGGAAGGCCCCAGCTAAGGATTTCAAAGACGTTAAACCCTTGAAAAAATCCCTTCAGGAAACCCGTACTTTTGACTCGCGCGATCGACAAGGCCTTCGCGATACGGATAATGAAGGCTGGCGTAAACGAAGGGCGCACAAGCCTCGTTACGTCACCCAGGAAGAGGTCACTCGTCCCAAAGAACTAAAAGTTCGTTTACCTATTACGATCAAAGATTTGGCTTCCGAAATGAAGCTTAAAGCTTCCCAGCTCGTTGCCAAGCTTTTTATGAAAGGCGTCGTGCTCACTCTCAATGATTTTCTAGATGATGAAACAACTGTTCAGCTTCTCGGACAGGATTTTGATTGCGAAATTCAAATCGACACCTCTGAAGAAGAACGTATTCGCATCACAGACAAGACAATTAGACAAGAAATTCAAGAAACCAATCCCTCTGATCTTATCATACGAGCTCCCGTAGTGGCCTTCATGGGTCACGTAGACCATGGAAAAACTAGCCTGATTGATTCTATACGTAAAACAAACCGTGTTGCTGATGAAGCCGGTGCTATCACACAACATATTGGTGCTTTCCGCTGTCATACTCCTGTTGGAGACATCACAGTACTTGACACGCCAGGTCACGAAGCTTTTTCCTCTATGCGCGAACGTGGGGCAGATGTTACTGATATTGTCGTCCTAGTCGTAGCAGGAGACGAAGGTCTTAAGGCCCAAACATTGGAAGCCATCGAACAAGCAAAATCCGCAAATGTTCCCATTGTAATAGCGCTAAACAAGTCCGACAAACCTGGTTTTAACCCTGATAATGTCTACAGACAACTCTCAGAACAAAATCTTCTACCAGAAGCCTGGGGAGGCACGACCATCACAGTCAATTGCTCCGCACTTACTGGAACTGGAATCAAGGAACTTCTTGAGATGCTTGCTCTGCAAGCCGATATATTAGAACTCCGAGCTAACCCTTCTACTAGGGCTAGGGGTGCCGTCATCGAATCAGAAATGCACAAGGGCCTTGGAGCTCAGGCAACGATTCTTGTACAAAATGGAACTTTACATCTTGGCGATGCTTTAGTGTTTGACCAACATTGGGGACGAGTAAAAACAATGCACGACGAAATGGGTCGTGAGTTACAGAAGGCCCCTCCATCCACTCCAGTCAAGGTTACTGGTCTCTCCGGATTACCAGAAGCTGGCAGCGAATTCATCGTTGTTAAAACAGAACGCGAAGCAAGAGAGTTGGGCGAAGCCAGAACACTCGGACAGAAAAGCCTCTTACTCCAGCAAGTCAAAAAGGTAGGAGTTGAAGGCCTACTACAGCAAAAGGCTGAAAACAGTCATCGTAAAGTACTCAACCTCATCCTTAGAGCTGACGTGCAAGGATCTCTAGAAGCAATTAAGACCTCCTTGATGAAAATCGAATCAAAAAAGGTCGATATTCATCTTATCTCTTGTGCTGTAGGGGAAATTTCTGAATCAGATATTCAACTGGCTTCTGCTTCAAAAGCCGTTATCCTAGGGTTTCATACTAAAATAGAAAGCCACGCTGACTTTTTGATCAAAGAACTTAAAGTTGTGGTTCGGCTTCATGACATTATTTATCACGCTATAGATGATGTAAAAGAACAAATGGTCAGCTTGCTTGATAAGATCCCTGAAGAAGTCGATACGGGAGCTGCTCTTGTCAAAGCAACCTTTAAAGCTTCACAATTGGGCGTTATTGCCGGTTGTCAAGTTACACATGGTTCCATCCGTCGTAATCAACATGTACGCCTAATTCGCGATGACAAACAGATCTGGAAAGGTGGCATAGCTTCGCTCAAACGAGTCAAAGAAGACGTAAGAGAGGTTTCTAAGGGAGTTGAGTGTGGAATTCTATTGCAAAACTATAATGATTGTAAGGAAGGAGACATCATCCAAGCCTACGATATCAATTACCTTACTCAGGAACTCTAATACTCCCCTAGCTCATGTCTAAAAACCGCGTTGATCGACTAAATTCTCTTCTTAAAGAAGTGATTTCTGAAGTAGTAATCAAGGAAGTGCGCAACCCCAAGGTTGCGCCTTTTGTTACTGTTACAAATGTTGAAATTTCCCCTGATCTTCAACATGCAAAAGTATCAATCAGCGTGATCGGCTCTGACCAGCAAAAATCAGATACTATTACAGCCTTACAATCCGCTGCAGGATTTATCGCAATCCACGCCTCTAAAAAGGTAGTATTGCGCTATTTCCCCGCTCTGAGTTTTAAACTCGATACTTCTGTTGATGAGCACTTACGTATTGATACCATCCTTAATAAAATTCATGAAGAACAGCGCGCAAGAAAAACCAACGACGATGACAATCCCCTTTCGCCCTAATAGAATGCCCGAGGGTATCCTCGTTATCGACAAACTGCCAGGAAAAACCTCGTTTAGCCTAGTCTCTTTATTGCGTCATTTATCAGGACAAAGAACGATAGGTCATGCCGGTACTCTTGATCCCTTTGCTACCGGGCTCATGGTCTTATTAATCGGCTCTCGGTTCACTCGTCTTTCTGATAAATTTCTGCAGGACGACAAAGAATATTTGGGAACGATCCATCTAGGCATTGAGACAGATAGCTATGATTGCGATGGTAAAATCATTTCTCAATCAGAATTGATACCTACTATCGATCAAATAGAACAAGCTTTAAAGAATTTTCAGGGCACTGTATTGCAAACACCACCGATGTTCTCTGCTAAAAAAATCGATGGTCAAAAACTATATCACTTGGCTAGGCAAGGCAAAGTGATTGAACGTAAGGCCGTGCCCGTGCAAATGCACACGGAATTGCTTGCCTATGAGTATCCCTATGTACGTATTAAGGTCGTTTGTAGCAAAGGGACTTATGTTCGAAGTATAGCCCACGATCTCGGTAAACTTCTAAATACAGGCGCTCATCTTTCTTCTTTGCGCAGAATACGTAGCGGCTCTTTTAGAATTGAACAAGCTGTTTCCCAGGCAGCTCTCGAAGAGAGAACAACCGTGTGGCACGAATCTCTTATTAATGTCTTGTAGAAGGCTTTTTTATGTCTAACCTCTCATGCGGTATTGTAGGCCTCCCCAATGTAGGAAAATCGACGCTTTTCAATGCCTTGACTAAAAAAGCGGCCGAAGCAGCGAACTATCCCTTTTGCACTATTGATCCTAATATCGGCATTGTTGAAGTCGCTGATCCTAGACTTGCTATCCTCTCCAAGCTTTCCAATAGTAAAAAGATCATCCCAGCAACGATGACCTTTGTGGATATTGCAGGCCTTGTTAAAGGTGCTTCTCAAGGTGAAGGTCTAGGTAACCAGTTTCTTACTAATATTAGAGAAACAGATGCTATTGTCCACGTAGTCCGCTGTTTTGAAAATGATGACGTCATCCATGTCTCAGGCAAAGTAGATCCAATTGCTGATATTGAAGTGATTAACCTCGAGCTGGTTTTAGCTGATTTACAGATGGCTGATAATATTTTAGGACGCCTGGAAAAACAAGCTAAAGGGAAAAAAGAACTTCAACCTGCAGTGGATGTCTTAAAAAAAGCCGTCATCCATCTAAATAATAATTTACCTTTACGCACTCTATCTTTGAATGAGGAAGAAGAAAAACTCCTCTCCGTCTATCGCTTTCTTACGACTAAAAAAGTTTTATATGTTGCCAACGTGTCCGAAAACGACCTCCCCAGTATGGAAAATGAATACGTTGCTAGAGTTCGCGAATACGCGATCAAAGAAGGCAACTCCATCATGCCTATCTGTGCTCGTCTTGAGGAGGAGATAGGGCAACTCAGTAATGAAGAAGCCTTAGAATATCTAAAATCTCTTGACCTTCAAGAAACGGGTCTGGATCGTCTTATTAAGGCGGCTTTCAAAATATTGGATTTGATTACCTACATCACCACAGGGGAAATAGAAACCAGAGCTTGGACTATTGTTAAGGGGACGAATGCACAAGAATCTGCCGGAAAGATTCATACGGATATTCAAAAGGGATTCATCCGAGCTGAAGTGGTTTCCTATGACGATATGGTCACTTATAAAACCCGATCTGCAGCCAAAGAAGCAGGTAAAGCTAGATCTGAGGGTAAAGAATATCTTGTAAAGGACGGCGATGTCATTCTCTTCTTCCACAACTAGGCTATTTGTCTCTTGCGCGGGTGCTCTAGAAGCCCTCTTAGCTCAAGAACTAAAAGAGCTTGGACTTTCGAACATCGAAGCTGGTTTTCGCGGGGTTTTCGCTCCCAAAACCATGGATGCTGTGTATCGAGTTAATTATGCATCTAGAATCGCAACGCGGGTTCTTTGGCCTCTTCTTAGTTTTCCATGCCCAGATCGGCAAGCTCTATACCAGGCAGCCCTTTCTATAGATTGGAGCCTTTACTTACGCCCTGATAAAACTTTTTCTATTGATGCAAATCTAGATCGCCATCCCACCTTAAAAAATAGCCATTTTGCAGCTTTAGTCGTCAAAGATGCTATTTGTGATCAACAAAGAAACCGATTCGGCAATCGCTCTTCAATAGATCTAAAAAATCCCGATGTACAGCTCAATCTTTTTATCCACCAAGGAAAAGCTACCCTATATTTCGACACTTCTTTACAACCACTCTATAAAAGAGGATATCGCTTAAAAACAGGAGAGGCCCCCTTGCAAGAATCTCTTGCAGCAGCGCTCTTGCACATTGCAGGTTATGATCCTCAAAAGCATGTTCTTTGTGATCCTTTCGCCGGCTCTGGTACCCTTCTTATCGAAGCTGCTATGATGGCGACAAAAACCCCAGCTGGAATTTTTCGTAAGTCTTGGGGATTTCAAGCAATGCCCGAGTTCTCCCAACAAGCATGGAATACAGTTCGACATGAATTTGAAGCTAAAAAGATCTCCTTGCCTTCGGGTAGGATTTTTGGTGCTGATAGTGACGTAACCATGATCGAAATCTCGAGAGACCTTTTTGCTAGAACTGGTTTTAGTAAAGAAATCGAAATCTACACACGTCCTATTTCAAGATTCCGCCCACCCGCTCCTCCACAGTTGATAGTCTCTAATCCCCCCTATGGGCAACGACTGGAAAGAAGCGAATATCTAGATCATGACTTCGAGAAGTTTTTGGTACAGCATCTCCCACTTAGCGCATTCTTTCTATCTCCAGCCAATAAGCAAAGTCAAATCCCCCACCGTCGAGTTCTTTCCTGCCTAAATGGAGGACTCGAGGTTGATGTCTTACAATATTTGCCCCACAAATAGTAGAAAAAACGTCTTCAACCTCATCAAAATGACCAAGTTTTTTCAAATAGAAGAGATTCAGGAACTCTCTTATCGGTCTATCAGGGCCATGTGCTGCTCACTATATCGACAACCTGTAACACCGTCGGGAGGAAGCGAATCCTCTAGGGCTTTCATCTCGGCCTGAGATAACGTTAGCTTTACGGCCTGAATATTTTCTTCTAGGTAACTCCTTCTTTTTGTGCCGGGTATAGGCACTATATTGTTTCCCTTATGAAGCAACCAAGCCAATGCAATCTGTGCAGGTGAGGTTTGTTTGGATTTAGCCATCTCTTGAATGACTCGCGCTATTTGCATATTGGCATCAAAGTTTTTTCCTTGAAAACGAGGATCGCTACGTCGATAGTCACCTTCTGGATAGTCCTCAGCTCGTTGTATAGTTCCAGTAAGAAAGCCCCTGCCAAGAGGACAAAAAGGGACAAGGCCAATGCCAAGTTCTTGGAGTAAGGGAATAATGTCCTCTTCTAAATTTCTTTCCCAAAGGGAGTATTCACTTTGCAAAGCAGAAATCGGATGCACTTTATGCGCCCGACGTATGGTCTCTGCACCGGCTTCTGAAAGACCTAAAAAACATATTTTTCCTTCTTCGATCAATTGACTCATAACTCCAATCACTTCTTCGATTGGCACAGCTGGATCTACGCGATGCTGATAAAGAAGATCAATATGATCAACACCAAGTCTTTGCAAAGATTCCTCAACGACTTGCCTGATATGTTTAGGATAACTATTAACACCTTGTATTTTATTATTTACGATATTGAAACCAAACTTCGTAGCAATAATCACCTGGTCTCGCCGCCCTTTTACAGCTCCGCCAAGAAGGCGTTCATTGGTATAAGGACCATAGATCTCCGCTGTGTCAAACAATGTCACTCCAAGTTCAATAGCGCGATGAATTGTTGCAATAGATTCTGCATCGTTTGGAGTACCATACGATTGGCTCATGCCCATACAACCCAATCCAAGTTCTGATACCTCAAGTCCTTGCTGTCCTAGTTTCCTCTTTATTAACATACTCTCATTCCTAATCGATTAATGTGAACGTCATCGAAAACCAAAGAAAATTCAGAAACTGAGCCACTAGCGCTACTGCTAATAAATCTACGATCTCTTTTACAAAAAGATCCCAAACATACTATCTCTGAAATCAGCCCTAGTCTAACATGGGAAACACGGACTCCAGATATGTCATCAAGGAATTGTTTTTTTGAAGAGATGTCTGCATGACCCAGTCCTTCGGAGAAATGGAACATTAGCAAACTTGAATGGAATACTCCCACACTTTTCTATAATTCTTTACTTGGCCACATATTATGAAGCTTCTTATGCAAAGTTGGAATCATTCCTCTAGAGGCTCCAGTTTGCTGAGGATAAAAAAGGGGGATACGCCCACTTATCTGCCCGTCAAACAGGCGACTAAAGATATCGGTAAGATAAAGACTGATCACGAATAAGGAAGCCTCTACTATGGTTGATGAAAAATGGCAATGTAGCAAAACCATCGCAAATCTTCATCGTCGGTTTGACAGGTGGTTTTGTAAGTTTATCGCCTATTATATGAGAGCACATGGCTGAAAAAAGCGAAAAGGCAACCCCAAAAAAGCTCCGAGATGCCAGAAAAAAAGGGCAGGTTGCTAAATCACAAGATTTTCCAGCAGCTTTTACTTTCGTAGTCTCCATTTCCGCGGTTATAGCTTCAGCCGGCGTGATTTACACCCAACTTCTCAGCTATTTCTCTTATGTTCTCAAGGGTATTAACGGCACCCTCAATCTTCAAGACAGTGCAGGGAGCTATATTTCTCAGGCCTTGACCGTTATCATGAACTGTAGTCTTCCAGTAATGGTAATCACTACCCTGGTAGGGATTACCGTCAGTTTCCTCATAACAGGACCTGTTTTTTCCATGGAGGCCATGAAATTTGATGTGAAACGGCTCAACCCTGTTTCCAATCTCAAAAACATCTTTAAAATGAAAACTCTGTTTGAGCTCACAAAATCCGTCCTCAAAATTACCGGTGCAGTTATTTTGATTTATACTGTAGTCAATGGTAGCCTCCAGGAGCTCATTTCTACTGCAGCTATGCCTATGATGGAGATTGTCCAGGTTGTCTCAAGCTTTCTCGTCCAGGTAGCCCTACGAGTTGGGATCTTTTTTCTTGCTATTGGCTTGATGGATTTAATCTATCAAAAACATAACTTTGGCAAAGAAATGCGTATGGAGAAATTCGAGGTCAAACAAGAATATAAAGACACTGAAGGTGACCCACACATCAAGGGTAAACGAAAACAAACAGCTCAGGAAATCGCCTATCAAGAAGGACCCAATGCAACAAAAAGGGCAAGAGCTGTTATTACTAACCCTGAACACCTTGCCATCGCCATAGAATACGAAGAGGAAACAGAACCAGCACCCAAAATTGTTACTATGGGGATGGGAATTATAGCTGAGCGTATCATTAAAGTGGCGATCGAGTATCATGTCCCTGTTATGCGTAATGTAGATCTTGCACGTACCCTTTACCAAAAAGGTAAAATGAGCGATTACATCCCTGAGGAGACATACCAAGCTGTAGCGGAAATCCTCAAGTGGCTTAAGAAAATGGAAACTGGCGAAGAAGAGACATTGGAGATTTTTAAGTGAAAAAAATTCTGGAACGCGTAGGGCTCTCGTTAGGTAGCGATAAAATACTCGATATAATTAGTCGCTCAAGCGATCTTGTTCTCGCTATTTTTGTCGTACTTGTGATCGGGATGATTATTATTCCAATTCCTCCTGATATTATCGATAATTTTATTGCCCTTAACCTAACGGTTTCTGTTTCGCTTTTGATGGTAGCCATTTATATCCCTAAGGCGGTTAACCTATCCATTTTCCCTTCCTTACTACTTTTAACTACATTGTTTCGCCTTGGTATTGAAATTTCTGCGACAAAACAAATTCTCCTTAACGCCGATGCCGGTCATATTATTTTTACCTTTGGTAACTTCGTTGTCGGAGGAAACTTCGTCGTCGGGGGTATCGTCTTCCTTATTATTACCATCGTTCAATTTATCGTCGTGACTAAAGGTGCTGAGCGTGTTGCTGAAGTTGCCGCCCGTTTCACTCTTGATGCCATGCCGGGTAAGCAAATGAGTATCGATGCCGATATGAGAAGCGGAGTGATCGATGCCAATACAGCAAGGGATCTGCGCCTAGCCCTGACCAAAGAGAGCCAGCTTTATGGAGCTATGGACGGTGCGATGAAATTCGTTAAGGGGGACGTCATCGCCGGTATCGTCATTGCTGTGATTAACATCGTCGGAGGATTGATTGTCGGGGTCTCTATGAAAGGCATGTCTGCCATGCAGGCTGCACAAGTATATACCTTACTTTCTATTGGTAGTGGTCTTGTTTCTCAGATCCCTTCACTACTTATAGCTCTCACCGCTGGTATTGTCACAACACGAGTCTCTAGTGAAAAAAAAGATACCAATCTGGGTAAGGAGATTTCAGGACAGATCTTAAAAGAACCTAAAGCTCTCATGATTGCCGCTGGCGTCATGCTTGCCATGTCCTTAGTTAAAGGGTTCCCTAGTCTAACCTTTCTTACTATCGGCCTAGTTATGGGATCCATTGCCTTTGGCACATGGTATAACATGAGAAAAGCCGCTGCCAAAACCGCCGCTTCTTTAACTTCTGCTGCTGTGGCGACCGATGTCGATGGGCATACGGTAGTTAAGGGAGCTACAGATGGCTATGCTCTAACCCTTCCTATTATTCTAGAAGTAGGCAGGCATCTCTCTTTACAGATTAAAAAGGAAAAGGGAGGAGTTGTCTTTATTGATGATATGATCCCAAAAATGCGCCATGCTCTTTATCAAGATTTGGGCGTTCGCTTTCCTGGTGTCCATGTACGTACAGATTCTCCTACTCTTGAAGAAGATGAATACTCCATCTTCCTCAATGAAGTTCCTATCGTTCGAGGAAAAATCCTAGAAAATGCTCTACTTACTAATGAAAATACTGAAACCCTTAAACGCTATAATCTTCCTTTTACAACTTCCAAAAACGCCCAGGGACAACCCTCTATATGGGTGGATATTAAGTACGAGGAAATTCTAAAAAAGGCAGGGATCAAATATTGGAAAGCGCTTGACGTAATGATCCTACACCTTTCTTATTTCTACCGACAATATGCAAGTGAATTTATAGGGATTCAAGAAGTCCGTGGTATCCTTGAATTTCTTGAAAAGTCCTATCCTGATCTTGTCAAAGAAGTGACACGTCTGGTTCCTCTACAAAAATTAACTGAGATTTTCAAACGCCTTGTCCAAGAACAGATCTCTATCAAAGATCTACGTACAATCCTTGAAGCTCTTAGTGAATGGGCTCAAACTGAGAAAGATACTGTCCTACTCACAGAATATGTCCGCTCTTCACTAAAACGTTATATTAGTTACAAATATTCTCAAGGACAATCCATCCTTGCTGTTTACCTGCTCGATCCTGAAATTGAAGACATGGTGCGCGGCGCCATCAAGCAAACCTCTGCTGGCTCCTACTTGGCTTTAGATCCTGACTCCGTCCAACTTATCCTTCATTCCATGCGTGCAACTGTAGTGCCAACGCCTATTGGTGGACAATCCCCTGTTCTCCTTACTGCTATCGATGTTCGTCGATTCGTCCGTAAATTAATAGAAGGAGAATTTCCTGATATGTCAGTGGTTTCCTACCAAGAAATCGTACCAGAAATCCGCATTCAACCCTTAGGACGTGTTCAATTATCTTAAAAACAGGAACGCTAACTATAAACACCTAAAATAGAGTCATTTAGCAACCTGTATGCAGGATGATTTATTGCAACCCTCTCTAAGTCGAACGATTTTCATTGTTGAAGACCCCCTAAGAACGTTATAGAAATTTTTATCTTATAACTAGACCCCATACCGGGGTCTCTTGGAACAAGGAACTTCTTTTAGGAATGTCTACTGCTGATAACCCCATCTACTCTTCTAGAATTCAGACAACTCAATCTGATGTCATTAAATCTCAGCGCGCAAGTCAATCTCAATTACTCGCGCAAGCGAATCTAGTCCAAATAGCTAGTAAGGCGGATTCTGGTGAGCTTGCAGAGGAAATGGTTTTTAACCCATTGGCCATGTCGCGTAAGTTTCAAGATCTCAAAACAAAAACTCGAGGCGCTGCAAGGGAAGAAGAAACAGAAAAAAGTTCCACAGAGAAAAAAGAAAAACACCAACAGGTCCAGCGCATCAGCGCTATTGCCGATGAATATGCTCGTAAAAGTAACCAAGAACTCCAAACAAAAACCCTTATACTTGTAAAAGACCGAATTACAAAAAATGACTCTACAGATGATGTCCTTCGAAAAGTTCTTGAAACTTACCCAGACTATTCTGTAGCCGATGAAGTTCTTGATTTCTTATTAGAGACCTCAGAACCTGGCATTGCCAATATTGTCAAACAAGCAAAAGAACAATTCCATCGCAGTTTTGGTAGAGAAATAGCTGCTGGTCGTAATATTAATGTTAAAGCGCGTGAGTTTGCACAGCAAGGGTTAGGTAGCCCCACAGCTCTCCGAGATATTTATCGAGAACTCACTGGCAACCCCAGAGATGCTAATACCCTTTTCGACCAGTTATCTACTTCTTTCTCCTATGAAAAAATGAAAACTGTGATCGAATTCATGTTGCATGCCCTAGGAAGCGATCTGAAATCCAAAGGACCCTCGATTCCCCGAGGAGAACTTCACCGTTTAATGACTGAAACACGTAATCTCCAAGCCATTCTAGGTGTGTATCGCTTTTTTAAATCACGCATGAAACTCATCGAAGGCTCTTTTAAACGTCGAGGTCTTGTCCTCCCCTCAAGAATCACATTTGAAGTACTAGCTCGCCTCTATATGCGCTATTTACAAGAACGCTATCCTAGTCCCGATAAAGTTCTTCAACTTGCTATCCAACTAGGTATAGCTGAAGAACTTGAAGCTCAGCTTATTATTATCTTGCAGCTTAGAGATGCCAGCCGTCAAATTGCCCCCCGCCTTTTTCGAATGGATCAACATCGTACTGATGTATTGCGTTCCTTTATGGATGCTCTTAAACAAATCGATGCAGAATTTGAAGAAGAGGAAGAAGAAGCAGAAGACGAAAATGACCCAACTAAAAAGCGAAAACGCCAGAAAAAACCACCAACCAAGTTATCATGAACTTCTTTGAGGATCTACTTAAAGACCTAGCTTCGCTGATGGATCTCCCTTTACACGTCGACCACCGTGGGGTCTGCTGCCTGCGCGTCGACGATCAGTTTGAGGTTCAAATGGAAGTGGGCAAAAAAAATGATCTTATTATCTTGGCCTTTATCAATGAACTTGGCCCTGGAAAATTCCGTGAAGAGGTTCTTAAAGAAGGTCTTAAGGCCAATAATCAGCTATTACCTGGAGGTATTGTTAGTTTTAGTGGGAAAACTAATCAACTTGTTATCTATAAACGACTTCCTAATGAACTCCTTAATGCCCAAAGCGTCCTTGAAACGTTGTCCAGTTTAATCGATTACGCAACACAATGGCTGGTATCTCTTAAAGAAGGAAAAACCGCCCCCGCTTTCCTAGTGACTCGATCAGCTTCTTCCGGACTTCCTTTCGGAATGAAGCTATGACCTTTGAAAGAGAGAGCCTTCTTCAAACACCCGCTGCTACTGCTTGGAGAAAGATAGGTACCCAACCTCATCATGGCATCGATGTTTTTCTCTCCGCATTGCACAGTAAAAACAGCTTAGGAATTGGTGAATATCTCGATCTTATTCCTGTTATTCACTGGTGTAAAGAAGTCGGGTTTGATGTGGTTCAATTACTTCCTTTAAATGATTCGGGATTTGATCCTAGTCCCTACAATGCTCTTTCTTCCTGTGCTCTCAATCCCATTTATCTTTCCTTACATTGTCTTCCACTAGCGGAAAGCTCCCCTCATCTACTAGAAAAGCTTGAAAGTTTAAAACCTTATTCTCTTTTGCCCAGAGTAGCCTATCGAGATGTCCTTAGTGCTAAAATCAAGTGGTTAAGAGAATATCTGGAGATATTTAAAACAGAACTCCTTACAAATCATGATTATCAAACTTTTAAAGCTGGGCATCCCTGGGTAGAAACCTATGCGCTTTTTAAGGCTCTAAAAGAACATTTTGATCAAGCCTCCTGGGAAACTTGGCCCACTTCTTATCAACATTTCGATGCTGTTCGTCGAACAGCCTTATTAGAAGAATTCAAAGAACCCATCGAATTTTATACAGTTCTACAATATTTCTCCTTTCTTCAACTTAAAGAAGTACGTACTTATGCGGAAACCCAGCAAGTTCTTATCGAAGGAGATATTCCTATTTTAGTGAGTAGAGATAGCGCTGATGTATGGCAAGCACCGCAATTTTTTGATCTTACCTTAGCAGCAGGTGCACCTCCTGATACCTATACACTAGAAGGTCAATATTGGGGATTTCCTATCTTTAATTGGGAAATCATGCGCCAAGATGATTACCGTTTTTGGCGTGAACGACTCAATAATGCAGCAGAGTTTTACCACCTCTATAGGATCGATCATGCTGTTGGCTTTTTCAAGATCTGGGCCATTCCTCTGAATGAACCTAGCAGTAAGGGCTCCTTTATTTCTGCAGATGAAAGTCACTGGATTCCACAGGGAGAACACATTCTTAATGTGATGCTGGCCTCGTCAGACATGCTTCCTTTAGCTGAAGATCTAGGTGCTGTACCGGATCAGGTACGAACTTGTCTAACGCAGCTTGGGATTCCTGGCACCAAAGTGATCCGTTGGGAGCGAGAGTATACAACAACGAAAAACTATATACCCTATAACAAATATCCTCTCTTAAGTCTTACCTGCGTTTCTACACATGACTCTGAAACTTTAACTCTTTGGTGGGACAATAATCCTGAAGAATCCAAAGCCTTTGCTAAATTCAAGGGATGGACATATGCCACCTCCTTGGATTATGATAAAAGATTGGATATCCTTAGAGACAGCCATGGAACACCCTCCCTCTTTCATATCAATCTACTCCAAGAATACTTCGCCCTCTTTCCTGAATTGGTGGCTGAAGATCCTAACGAAGAAAGAATCAATATCCCTGGTAGACTTCAACCCACTAACTGGACATATCGCTACCACACAAATATAGATACTTGGACAACCCATAAACCATTGCACCAAGCTCTACGCACATTGCTTCATAAACAATGAACTCCATCCTACTTTCTTTAGCTCTCTTAACAACAAGTCTCGACCCTCTTTCTGTAGAAGAGCATCTAGCCTATTATAAACTATATCCTGAGACCAACGAGGGGAAAAAAGCTCTTCGACATGCCTGGAAATTACTTGGAGAGGGTGCAGGTATTACCATTGAAAAAGTAGAAACTCTTCCAAATATCGATATCGAAGCGATGGTTTCTCTGATCACGAGAGAATCTTATGCCCCTCCTCCGCACCTAACTCCATCTCAGCTTGCACAATTCAATAAAATTAGTGCCTTTTTACCCAACCGCAAGCTGAAAGGCGCTTCCATCTGGAGCAAAGAAGATATCCTTGCACTTTCCGATGAAGAGGTCGATCTTTCAAGAGCGCTCCTGATTCACCAATTTGAAGACCGTCCTTCTGCAAAGGATGATATTCTTCAATATGAGGCTATTCTTGATCTCATGGCTCTAGAAATTCGAGCTAGATTGCCTACCTGGGCCACCGATCTTGAGAAGATCGATATGATCAATCGCTTTATCTTCGAAGAAAAACGTTACCGCTTTCCACCCCACTCCCTCTATGCAAAAGAAATCGATCTATATACGTTTCTTCCTTCTGTTCTCGATAGTAGAGAGGGCGTTTGCCTTGGCGTATCTATTCTCTATCTCACTATTGCACAACGACTGGGACTTTCCTTAGAGATCATCACGCCACCAGGTCATATTTACCTACGGTATAAAACCCCAGAAGGACTCATCAATATAGAAACCACCGCACGAGGTATTAACCTGCCTAGTGAAACCTATCTAGGAATTAATACTAGAACACTCCAACAAAGAACGATCAAGGAAGTCATCGCGTTATCTTTTATTAACCAAGCAGCCGTTGCTTGGGAACAAGGCAAACATGCTGAGACCATTAAGTTATATGAAAAAGCTCTTCCCTATCTACCGAAGGATTCTCTTCTCCAGATGCTTCTTGGACTCAACTATTTGTTTGTTGGCCAAATACAAAAAGGTAGAGAACTCCTAACTCCCTTAAAAGCTCTAACCTTTGATTTTTCTGTCTCTCCGGAAACTATCCCAAGCGACTATCTAGAAGGAAAAACCAATGTGGATGGTATCAAAGCTGTCTTTACACATGTAGATGAGACTAGGGATTCCGTCTTACATAAACTAGCTACTATGGAAAAAGTCATTGATAAATACCCCCGTTTTAGAGCTGGACTTTTACAACTAGCTGTCTGTCATTTGCAACTAGGTCATGGAACAGAAGCTCTTAAAGTTCTTGAACAATACCATGCTATCGATCCTCATGATGCAACCGTAGAATACTATCTGGCTGCACTTTATCTTGAGCGTTTTGATATTCCAAAAGCTTGGCTCCACTTTTTACAAACTGAAAAACTGGTCTCAGCCCGTCAGCACAACCCTAAATCTCTGAAACCTCTAAAAAATGCTTTGCTTAGCCAAAGCCCTTCTGAGATATAGGATATGAGACCTCTAATACCTGTTCTCTTTGGCAATCTTTCATGCTCTCTTATCCCATATGGAGTGTCCTAGATACATAAGCCGACCCCAAATCTCATCAAAATGATCTCAAAAATCGATACCATCAGGTTTTAGTATAGCTTCTAAGAGAATTGGTTGAGCTTGACTCGCTCATTCTGTTACTCTCCGCCTAAGGACTGTCTCTGTTGTTGTAGTCCTTTATTTTCATGAAGGAAAAAAAAGACATGTCAAATCTTTTAACTTTCGACCCCGCCATTCAAAAACGAGTCCAAGCATGGCTTCTAGGCAATTATGATGCCTCCACCAAAGAGGCCATCCAAGACATGCTTGAACGCCATCCTCAGGAATTGATTGATTCCTTCTACACAGATCTGTCCTTTGGAACGGGAGGACTCCGTGCCTTAATGGGTGTAGGAACCAATCGCCTAAATATCTACACAATTCGCCTAGCAACACAAGGCCTTGCAAATTACATCCTAAAGTCACCCCACAACGTCCAAAACTTAGCTGTTGCTATTGGCTATGATAGCCGCCATCACTCTAAAGAATTTGCCGAAGAAACAGCTCGAGTCTTTGCAGGCAATGGCATCACAGCACACCTTTTCCCAGACCTACGTCCAACTCCCTATACTTCATTTGCATGTAGGGAATTGAGATGCCAAGCTGCTGTAATGATCACCGCCTCTCATAATCCTAAAGAATATAATGGCTATAAAGTCTACTGGAGCGATGGCGGGCAAGTCGTACCACCTCATGATACAGGCATCATTGCAGAAATAGAAAAAATCTCAAGCCAAGATCACATACACCTAGCCCCGCTACATTCCTCTTTGATTTTCTATACAGATAGCACACTAGATGAGACATATCTCAAAGCTCTGTTCGCTCTACAATTGGCTAAAGACCGCAATCAGGAGCACGGCAAGCAACTACGCATTGCTTATACAAGCCTACATGGTACTGGCATTACATTGGCGCCTCGAGCACTTGCCAGCTGGGGATTTTCTACTATTGAATATGTCAAAGAACAAATCGAACCCAATGGAGATTTCCCCTCAGTACAATTTCCTAATCCAGAATATCCGGAAACACTCAAACTCGGCATTGAGCTCTTATCGAGAAAACAATGTGATCTTCTACTAGCTAATGACCCCGATGCAGATAGACTAGGTGTCGTAGTTCTCCATCAAGGGACTCCCGTGATTCTCACGGGCAACGAGGTTGCCAGCATTTGCGTCGATTACTTATGCACTACGCTTAAGGAACAAAATCGCCTAACGTCCCACCATGCATTCATTACCACCATAGTTTCTACTGAGTTGATCGGTAAAATCTCTAAAGCAGCTGGATCTGCCTATTTTGAAGTGCTGACTGGATTCAAATACATCGGAGAAAAAATCCATGAGTGGGAAGTAAATAAAGAAAGCTACCAATTCCTTTTTGGAGCCGAAGAATCTTATGGCTATTTACTGGGAACTGTCGCAAGAGATAAGGATGCTATTATATCCTCCTGCCTTTTAGCCGAAATTGCATTAGCCAGCAAACTAAATGGCCAAACTCTTGTCGATCGACTGTACGCCATTTACAAGACCTATGGAGTCCACCGCGAAGGACAACTGTCCCTCAATTTTAAACCTGGTAAAACAGGCACTGAAGAAATCACTCGCTGGATGACCCATTTAAGAAATCATCCCCCAAGACACCTATGTGGAAAGACAGTGCTACTTGTTGAAGACTACCTCACTAGCCAGCAACACAATCTCGCAACAGGAACCCTAAGCCCTCTCTCTCTACCCACATCTGATGTTCTTCTGTTTCGTTTTGAAGGAGGCAGTCGTCTTGTAGTTCGTCCATCAGGCACGGAACCTAAAGTAAAACTCTATGGCTCTGTTTGCCTACCGCCAAACATCAAATCGTTAAATGAAGCCATTCATAGCTGTGATGCTCTGTTAAAAGAATTTCTGTCTTCAGCAAAACGGGATCTACAACCGTGAGATTGGCCTTTATCTCAGGTGCTACTGGAGGCCTTGGTCGAGCACTTGCTTCTCTGCTTGCTGCTAAAAAGATCCCCTTATTTCTTACTGCCCGCGATCCTGTAAATCTTCAAGAACTTGCGAACTCTTTAAGTACCCAAACACATGTAGAGTGGGTATCTGCAAACCTCATTTCAGAATTGCCTTTAATTCTCCAAGTCATTGAAGAAAAGACCCCCGATCTTATTATCAATAATGCAGGATTTGGTCTGTATGGCTCTGTTGATGAATTAAACGAACACATCGAGATGATCGATGTCAACGTCAAAGCCCTGGTTGCGATCACCAAAAAGGCAGCTCAAACATTAAAAGCAATGCACCAAACGGGAACCATCTTAAATATCTCTTCTGCAGCTGGGTATTTTTCTATTCCCTATTTTGCCACCTACTGTGCTTCAAAGGCTTTTGTACGTATCTTTTCAGAAGCGGTTGATGAAGAATTGTCTCCAAGCGGTATCCGAGTCCTTGTTGCTTGTCCGGGACAAATTAATACTCCTTTTTGTCAACGAGCCTCAAAGGGAGAGTGGCAATATCCTAAAGGTCCATCAATGTCACCAGAACGCACCGCTCACTTACTCTGGAAACAGATTATCAGGGGAAAACGATGTGCAATCATCGATTTACGATACCGCCTTGCCATAACACTGTCTGTCTTATTTCCCAAAAAATGGTTACAAAAAAAGCTAGCTGCAACAATCTTAAAGAGAATTAAACAAGATGATTAATACGAGTTTTAGATAAACCATTTATCTAAAACTCCCGTATTTTTTAAAAGCGCAACTGGATTCTTTTACGATCTCCTAAATCAATCAATTTTGGTTCCCTACTTTCGCTGATCTCTACAATTCTATTCTCCGTTACCGGATGAATCACCTCTAATCCTCTGATGTGGTCACAAGTGATATCTACTAATAGTTTTCCGCTGCCGCTATCAATGACCGTCTTACCATTACTAAACCAAAAATTCCCATCCCCGCTCCTAACAAGATAATCAATCGTAGCCACTCGGTAGAGCCCATTTTTATTAAGAGGTTGATCATTGATAAAAATCTCCCTGACTCGCTGACCAGGTTGGCTTCCAGAATCATACACTACTCTCATGCCAGAATAGTGGAGATAACATCCATTTCGATCTTCTAGTTTAGACAGGGCATGCTCAACTGCATGGTACAAATTTTTACCTGAAATCTCTGTCAATACTGCAATATTTCCAAATGGCAACTCTTGCTGTATATCACTACGGGTCAATCCATAGCCACTAGGATAATCTCTACCACCTCGAATAGCTCCTGCATTGATGATCCCTATATCTGCGTTATAGATCTGACGTAAAGCATCTGTAACTAAATTGGCAAAGGCATTCTCCTCCTTACGGACGCCCTTTGTCGACATAAACACCGATGTCTTCCCAAGCTCCAAAACCATTTTAGCTTCTACGTACTCTCTAAATTCCTCCACTTTTGCTTTAATACCCTCGTCTGAGGTATGGCCATGATTAGGTATTAGCTGATAACAAGGATAAATACTTGTTCTAATACGATCTCCTAACTGTTTTTTTTCTACATTGAGATCAATTCTTCCCAAAAATTTACCATTCATTCCACTCTTAAAAATAAGAGTATCTCCTTCGATAACTGCCATTGGCTCGTGATCATGCCCCCCTAAAATCACATCGATTTCAGGCACATTACGCGCTAACAACATATCCTCGGCAATATTTAGATGTGTCAACGCTATCACTACATCAGCGCCTTTTTTCTTTAATTGATGAACTGCTGCCTGAGCACTTAAGATTATCGGAGCGATAATGATTTCTTTAGACGTATTAGATACTTCCATGGTTTCTGTTGTCGTAAGTCCCATCAATCCAAAATTGATTGTCCCAATCTGAAATATCATCGTTGATTCTGTATTAGCGAAAGGATGCCCTGTATGTATATCCAGAACGTTAGTGCCAAGCCATATAAAGTTTGAGTCTCTGATTCTCTCTTCTAATATGTCTAATCCAAAATCAAACTCGTGATTCCCAAACGTCACAACATCAATTTCTAGAAGATTAAAAATATCGATCATATGCTTCCCTTGATACAAACTGGAATACACTGAAGGAGAAAGAAAATCTCCATTGACAGCTGTGATATACCGATCCGCATTCCTGCGTTCTCTATCAAGCAGCGTTTTTAATCCTGCAACACCAAGATGACCATTTTGCGGGTTGATATCATAGATATCATTAAATGTAAGGATGGTTAACTTAACAGATTCAATAGAAAACTGTTGCTCTGCATAAAGAGCGTGAGCTACAAATACAAGCACCCCAATCCAAATCTTTCGCATCATCACTCCAGAAAAATAGTCTGTAAATGGCGACTTTTTATCAGGTTTTCTGATTAAGAAAAAAGATTTTTTTACACTGAAAGTTTTGAAGGGTACTTAATCCGCATGTGATGAGCAATAATCAGCGTCTTCACCATGGTTTTTTTTATGATTGAAAGCTCTTCAAAAGAAAGTTTGCAATCATCAAATTGTCCATCATCGATCTTTTCCTTAACGATACGATCGACTAGTTTGATAAGAATCTCCTCGCTGATTTCATCAAGAGAACGAGTAGTCGCTTCAACAGAATCGGCGATCATGATGATCGCTGATTCACGAGTTTTAGGTTTTGGTCCTTTATAACGAAACTGCTTTTCATCTACTTGTGTTGCATCTTTCCCAGCAAGTTCCACCTGCTTACAATAGAAATAATAGACAAGACTCGTTCCATGGTGCTCTCGAATAATGTCGATAAAACTCAATGGAAGATGATGTTTTTTTGCTAAGGTTTCTCCCTCCGTTACATGTGCCATAATCACTTGTGCCGATTCACGAGGAGTAAGGAGCTGGTGAATATTAAACCCTCCAAACTGATTCTCGGTGAAATAATGAGGGTTAAAAAGCTTCCCAATATCATGATAAAGCGTTGAGACCCGACAGAAAAGACCATTAGCATTGATTGCGTGTGCAGAAGATTCTGCTAAATTACCAGCTACAAGACAATGCTGATAAGTACCCGGCGCCTCAAGGCTTAATCTTCGCAGGAGAACATGATTTGGATCTAACAATTGCATCAAGGTAATATCAGTAAGCAATCCAAAAAAAGACTCCAATGTTGGCAATATGCATACTACAGTGACAGCTGTGATAAACAATGATACAAATGAGGTCAATACATCCCCAAAAAGCCCTTTTGATAAAAAGGTCTTGCCAGCAAGATCAAAAGCTATGACCACTGGAAGAGAAATTAAGAACAATCTGGCACACACAGCGAAAATCTGCGATCGTTTACGCATACGTCGCGAACAAAGAATAGCAGCAATCCCTGTCACAATATTGATCGATAAAAATAAATCAAACTGAAATGCCGAGGCTAAAGAAAGCGTCATTACAATAGAAAGAAGAGCCGTGACAAAGAGAGCTATTTCAGTGCCAATCAAGATGCAGAGAATTAAGCTGGCAAAGGGCAAAAAAATCGGGTAGTGAATGTATGGCAACAATATATTGCCTTGATGAAACAGAAAATATTCTACCAACTTGGAAAGCGTTAAAGTAACGATGACAATAGTAACGAGTAACGTAAGCTTTGAAAGTGAAGCTAGTAATTCAGGAATACGAATCTTTAAATACCCAATTGAGAGCACTACGAAAACAAGCGCAAGAAGTAGACTACCAACAATTGTCGTAGGTTCCCATTGTTTACGCTCCTTAGCAAAAGCTTCCTTCATGGCATTTAGCATGGAGAGATGTCGCTCAGTCACCCTTTCTCCCGGTTCAATAATAGGGCTTCCTGCATCGATTACGGAATATTTTAATGGGATTGTTTCTTGTACCCTTTCTCTTAAAAGCCGTTCCGTTGAAATATCTTGATGAAAACTCCATGGTTCAAGACGAAACCACTGGATGAGAAATTCTTGTGCATCCGAAAAAAGATCTGGCGAGAGGTTTTTCTCTCGTATCATCCTCCAAAAATCTTCCGAGATATTAAGCTGCTCAAGAGCTTCTTTGGAGGGCATCGGTTCGACGTTTCTTACCGACATCTTTAACTGTTTCATTTTTTGCAGCGTTCGATAATCAGTAAATCGCATCTTTAGTAAAGCTGCATCAAGATGGTGCGCACCCTTAAGCATTTGCTCAAATGTTGCCTGAGACATTTGTTGTCTCCAGTGCTCATCCTCAACTAAAAATCTTTCCAATCTCCTAGTGCACTCTTGCAGCACCTTTTCATCAATACGGTAAATTTCACCAATGTCTCGTACAGCCTGTTGTCTCAAGATCTGCGTCGCATCTTCATCGGCAAAGGAAAAAGAGGTTTGCGCAATCACATACCGCTCTGATTGAGTTCCTCTTTCAAGAATTTCAAATCTTTCCTCACGCGTATGCAAAAATACGGCAAGCACAAGGACTAGAAGAATAAAAAGAAGAAACCTTCGGAATGCTCCTGACTGACCCCAATTGGGAAAATAAAGAACCCTAAGCTTTGAAGACATTCAAATTCCTGTTTACATACATACTACCATATAAGCATATTAACCTGAGATTTGGGTTCATTTTTTTTAAGATCTGAGTGATTTTTTTAGGAGTCTAGCCGATGACACGATTTAAAATAAAAAATATCAGCTCAACCTGATCCCTAAAAACAAAAGCTAAATCTCAGGCAATTAATAGTGATTTCTCTTATAATGAGGGGGCTATGTCTTACCAAGTAATTGCGCGAAAATATCGTCCGAGAACCTTTGCAGAAGTCGTTGGACAGCGAGCCGTTGTTACTACGTTAAAAAACAGCCTTATTCAAGAAAGGACGGCCCATGCTTACCTTTTTTGTGGCTCTCGAGGAACGGGTAAAACTACTTTAGCTCGCTTATTGGCTAAAGCTCTAAATTGTGAGAAAAGATCTCTGGAGGGGGAGCCCTGTGGAACTTGCCAAAGTTGTATGGCCATAGTAGCAGGAAGATCTCTCGATGTTTTAGAAATTGACGGAGCTTCTAACCGTGGCATAGATGATATCCGACAAATTAATGAAACAGTCGCCTACGCTTCTTCCTCTGGTAAATGGAAGATCTATATCATTGATGAAGTACACATGCTGACCAAAGAAGCCTTCAATGCTTTGTTAAAAACTCTTGAAGAGCCTCCTAAGAACGTAAAATTTTTCTTTGCAACCACAGAATCCCAAAAAGTTCCTGAGACAATTCTAAGTCGCTGTCAACGTTTCGAGCTCTGTCGTATTGGAGAAGAAGAGAGCGTCCAAAAATTATTGACTATCTGCCAAGATCTTCAAAGAGACGTCGATATTGGAGCCCTTCGTCTTATAGCGCATCGGTCTAATGGGGGACTTCGTGATGCCGAATCCATGCTGGATCAGATCTTAAGCTACACTCAAGACAAAATCGATACAACAATGGTTGCGGACCATCTAGGCCTCCCACCCCAGCGTTACTTTTTTGCCTTAGATGCTCATTTTGCTAAAGCAGATAGTTCCTTTGCCATTACCCTTACAGAGGAGCTCTTTGAGGCAGGTTGTGATCCGACACTATTCCTTGAGGGATTATCTGAACATTATCGTCTTTTACTAGTTCTCAGCTATAATCCAAGTCAGCTTGAAGGGAAATCCTTTTCTTGGCTTGATGCTAGCACAAAACGCTCCTACTCTGCATCATCCTCATTCTATACCACTGAACAATGCCTTTTCATCTTAGAACATATCGTAGAATGGCTTCAAAAAATCAATAAAAGTCCTTACCCTAGACTTGTTCTAGAAATGGTTCTTATAACCATCTTACGTAGCCGCTACCGACTATCTCTTGATACACTCGTCCATCGTTTGACTCTTTTAGAAAAAAGCCTCAGCCCAACAGAACCAATCCAAGATTTCCATCAACAAACTCATACTCTTAGAGACCCTCAGAAAACTGTGGAACCTCCGCAAAATCAGGAATGCACAACAAGACACCTTTCTATATCTCAACAACAATCCCCTACTCCTAAGGAAAGTCAAAAAGTCATAGAACCTTTAGAAACACAAGCCCCTCTTGCTATTGATCAACTACGAAGACATGAAACAATCATGCGCTTTGCTGCAGTAGAACTTGAGGGAACAATAAAAAAATCACCCTGAAATTAAAGGATAACATCATGGGCAGCGGATTTGCCAAAATGAAAAAACAAGCACGTCTTTTAGAAGACCAAGTAGAAAAAATGCGTCTACAAATGCAGGCGATAGAGTTTACCGCCTCTAGCGCTGGTGGACTTGTAACCGTTATCATCAATGGAGAGAAAGAACTTAAACGTATCGATATTAAACCCGAATGTGTAGATCCAGAGGATCTCGAAGGCCTACAAGATTTAATCAAATCTGCTATGGATGCCGCTTATGCTAAGTTAAGCCAAGAAGCCAGTCCCATGGGCCTACCTGGCAACTTCTCTCTACCCTTCTGATTGAGGGGATTAGTTAACTACTATTTTCGAGCGATCCACTGTACGTTGACATCAAGAGTTGATATACCTGAGAGGCTTCCTTACATGCTAGAGCCTCCCTTGCTACACAAACAGCTTCGGTCACTGCAGAACCCCTGATCATTTTTTTTACCATGGGAAGATGCCTAGGAATTATCGAAAGCTCATTCACCCCTAAACCCATCAATAATGGCGCAAAAAGTGGCTGCGAAGCTATTTCACCGCAGACACTTATAGAACGCCCGTGCCGTTTTGCCTCTAGGATGGCAAATCGTATAAGACGTAATACTCCCGGATGGATAGGCTGATAAAAAACCTCCCGATTAGAATTCATTCGATCAATACCCAAAACATATTGAGTAAGATCATTTGTACCCAATGAGAAAAAATCACATACAGAAGCCAGTGCATCTGTAAGAAGCAATGCCGAAGGAACTTCTAGCATACACCCTATAGGAAGTTTTATGCGGTGAGGAATCCCTTCCTTAGATAACTCTTCGCTGACTTCTTCCATGATTTCACGAATCTGTCTCATCTCAGCCAAATCTGAAACCATTGGAACTAACAACCGAAGGTCTCCACTGACTCCCGCACGTAGAAGTGCTCTAAGATGCGTTCTTAACATCTTAGGTCTTCTAAATAAATAACGTACCCCCCTACAGCCAAGTAATGGATTCGCTTCTTCATTCCTTGAAGTTTCTCCGGGAATACGTTTATCTCCACCAAAATCAAAAAGCCGTATTACAATAGGTTTTCCTTGTAACTGAAAAATCGCTTTTGTAAAAAGTTTGAATTGTGCGTCTTCTGATAATGGATCATGAATAAGGTCAGAGAATAGTAGTTCACTTCTTAACAACCCTATTCCTTCTGCTCCTACTTTCGAAAGCATTGCTATTTCTTCAATAGTGCCCACATTAGCAAGTAAAGCGATCTGATGACCATCAGACGTCTCAGCGGGTAAACCTAATAAAGGCTCGAAATGTTCCTGCATCCGCATGGAACGGTATTGCTTTTTACGGTACCTGATTACCGTTTCCTTTTTTGGAGAGAGAATTACCTTACCAGCTGTCCCATCAACAATGATAAGTTGACCTTTTGCTCTATGAAAGGGTTCTATATCGATGTTTCCTATATAAGGTATACCCCGTGAACGTGCAATCAGTGCTGCATGAGATCCAGTTGCCCCTCTTGCTGTGACAAAGGCAACAATACAACGCGTTTGAACAGAAGCTGTCATAGAGGCATCGATCTCATCTACGACTACAACTGAATTCACAGGAGCTTCTTGTAAAGCTCTCTTAGGGTCCTTTCGTAAATGTCCTAACACTCTCTTGGAGATATCCATTACATCGACTAATCTCTGCTGAAAAAATGCATCTGCCTTATGCGAGAATTGCACTAGAAATTCCTGCATTGTCGTTCGGAATACTGATTCTGTATTGAAAAGCTCCCGTCGAATTTTTCCTTCCACTTCATCAGTAAGAACAGGATCCCTCAACATTTCTAAGTGAGCCCTGATAATGCTCACGGCTTCTTGTAGCCCTTCCCCCGCTAAGGAACATTGTAAATGTTCTAAATCTGCCCTTGAAAGTGCAACGGCTTTACGGTATCGATCGATCTCTCTATCAATCTGATCTGCTGTAATCGCAAACTTTGGAACCTCTATTTCTTCTTTTTCCTTAGGCAAGAAAACAATACCGATAGCCACTCCATCACTTAAAGAAGTCCCCTGAAAAACCAATTCTTCACTTTTCTCCGTACTAGAGTAAATAGAAAGGGAAGAAGTGTTCATAGAAAATCCTACTCACTAGGTTTTGATAGCGCCATTACAATCTTCAATAAGGTTGCCTTAGCGTCTTTTCCCTCAATGGCCAGTGTTAAAACAGCACCACATGGCGCCGCTAAACTTAATAGACTGATGATACTTTGGGCATCGATAGTACGCTGATCATACGTGATTCTAGCCTTAGATTGCGACCGTTGTAAAATCTGAACAACCTCCATAGCTGGTCTAGCATGAAGACCCAGGGAAGTTTTTACGATTATCTCCTGCGTATACTTCATGGCGCAGCAATCCTCATGGTTGAATATCTATCTAACATGTCTTTGATGAGCTGATCATGTATCTTTTCTTGTAAATGTTGCCCGCGAAAGCGAATTCTATGCATCCTAGCAATAGTCTCTACTAAGAGAGCCATATCGCGACTAGGTTTTACAGGCAGCGTATAGTAAGGGATTAACCTGCCATTAATAGCATACATTCTTTCATCGAGGCCAATCCGATCATAAAAATGCCTTGTATTCCACTCTTCAAGATGTACGATCATATCGATTTTTTTGGCCTCTCGTACATAAACAGAACCATAAAGTTGTGCAATATTAACTATCCCAATCCCGCGAATTTCCATAATATGCCGCGTTAATTCAGGACCAGACCCTTCGAGAAATTCTCCCTCTTTAATGCAAACACGCACAACATCATCAGCAATCAGACGATGACCCCTTTCAATTAGACTCAGAGCTGCCTCGCTTTTGCCTACTGAAGAATTTCCTCGGATCAACATTCCCAATCCAAAGATTTCAATCAAGGTCGCATGCAGTGCAATCGTTTCTGAGAGTCCCTCATAAAGAAAGAAGGTAAGTCGATCTACAAGATCCATTGCTTGCATGTCTGTAGAAAACAATGGGACCGAGTGTTGATTACACAACCCTTCTAAGTCCTTGGGAATGGACAAATCTCTAGCAATAATGATCGCTGGGGTACTAGGAGTGAGAAGTTGACTCATACGAGCACATTGAACAGATTTCTCTAACGATGCAATATAGTTAAGCTCTGAGGCCCCTAAGACAAGAATCCTTTCCCCTGTATAGTTATTAAGTTGTCCCGCTAAACAAATACCAGGCCTTTGAACTTCCGGAACTGTGATAGGGCGACATACTCCATCTCCCCCACCTCTTAAAACTAGATTTAAGGCAGACCCATACTGCGTGAACATTTGCTCAACTAGATACATGCAAAACGCTCCAGCTAAACGCTCTCGACCACCATTTAACTATCCCCTACACCAAGACAAAAAAACCTCATTGAAGTATTTGGATTGTGGAGTAAATTGTAGAGTGGCAGTCACTTTTCCTTAAAGCTTATTTTTATTAGCTTTGAGTATTGAGAAAACCAAGGTTTTGTTACGATGACATCTGAACACAAATCAAGCTAAAAATTAGGGGTATCCTGTCTATGCGTCATAGCAAAATACTAATCATTGGTGGAGGGTTCGGGGGACTAAATGTTGCAAAAGATCTTAAAAATTCGAACAAAGACATCCTCCTTATCGACAAAACAAACCACCATCTTTTTCAACCCCTTTTGTACCAAGTCGCCAGTGCTGCTCTTTCCCCTAATGATATTGCCATTCCTCTACGTGAAATTCTACGCTCTAATGACAATGTCAGCGTTATCATGGGAGATGTAGTCTCTATAAAAAAAACAGAAAAACAAGTTCTTCTTGGTAATGGTGAAAGAATAGGTTACGACTATCTTGTTCTGGCCGTTGGCGCTCGTCATTCCTATTTCGGCCATGATTCTTGGGAACCCTTTGCTCCAGGGCTAAAAACCATTTCTGATGCGATCAATATTCGCCAACACATACTCCTCTCTTTCGAAAAAGCGGAACGTCTTGATAACTTAGCTGAAAGCGCTAAGTATTTGAATTTCGTGGTGATCGGTGGAGGCCCTACCGGTGTAGAGATGGCCGGAGCTATCGCTGAGATAGCCTACAAGACTTTATTCAAAAATTTTCACCATATCAATCCGGCCTGTTCCAAAATTTATCTCATTGAAGCCTTGCCTTTTATCTTGCCAATGTACTCTCAAAAACTCTCCTTACGCGCAAAAAAAGATTTAGAAAAACTCGGGGTTATTGTCATCACTGGTAAAAAAGTCACAGATATCACAGAAAGTGGTGTTCAACTAGAAGATGAATTCATCGAATCAAGCAATGTGATCTGGGGAGCCGGAAACCAAGCCTCACCTCTTCTAAAAACACTCGAAGTAGCTCTTGATCGCCAGGGCCGTGTTATTGTGGAACCAGATCTTTCGATCCCAGATCATCCCGAAGTATTCGTTATTGGCGATGCAGCCTGCTCTATCGGAAAACATGGGAAACCTCTTCCAGGAATAGCCCCAACAGCTATGCAACAAGCTCATTACGTAGCTAAAATCTTACGCGATGAAATTCCTAAAACAGAAAGGAAACCTTTTACCTACCTCGATAAGGGGTCCATGGCAACAATAGGAAAATTCAAAGCTGTAGTAAGCATTGGCAATATCGAATTTGCTGGATTCCTAGCTTGGGCTGCATGGTGCTTTATCCACATCCTGTACCTTATCGGCTTTCGCAATCGCTTAAGTGTAGTGATTGGATGGGCATCTATGTACTTTACGTCTCATCGTGGAGCTAGACTTGTCTATCGATCCATTGAAGAAGAGATCCCTAGTAAGCTTCCGTGATCTACCAAAATCACCCAGCATTATGGATCGGTGGACTGTTATTCATCGCCGTTGCATCTGCTTTCGGTTGGGGTTTTTCCCTGCTTCCCTGGGTTATCTTACTCATTTATCCATGGATTAAACAGCGTAACTGGCCTCATCTATTTCTTGCATTTTTGATGATGACCGTCACCCATGCGTATACCAAGACAACCTTGCCCATACCCCTTGTAACCCCCCAGGCACACGGCATCGGTTACTTTTCTCTTTCAGATATCCGCCGAGATGAAAGCCCATTTGGCAAACAGATCGTTTATATAGGCACCATGAGATATTTTGAAACTGACCAGGGTGAAATAGCTAAGCAACTCCCCTGCCGCATCTACCTTAAAAAAACTAATAATCGACCCATCGCCAATTGTCACTATCTTATTGAAGGCACCTTGACTGGAAAACAGCAACAAATTTTTGTTTGTAAGCCAGATCATAAGCCCTGGCTACCAGTATCGGGTTCTTTTTCTTCAGCTGAATGGCGTTATAAAGCCAAAAAAAAAGCTCATCTTTACTTAAAGAAACATTTTTCAGGCTCGCGCTGTCTTGCTCTATTTTCTGCTTTAACTCTTGGATCTATCGAAGACCCCCAACTCGTTAAAGAGTTTCGCAACCTTGGATTAAGTCACATCCTAGCGATTTCCGGTTTTCATTTTGCCCTGAGCGCCGCTTTCCTTTTGCTGATATTACGCCCCTTTTTTTCAAAAAAAATCGCCTCTTTTTTAGCTTTGCTCTTACTGAGTTATTATGCTTTCTTTCTAGGAAACTCTCCCTCAGTGCTCAGAGCATGGGTAGCTATTTCTCTCTTCTTAGTTGGATACCTTGTGGGATTACGTACAAGTGGGCTGAATGCCCTAGGCCTTGGATTGATTATAGAACTGCTTTTTGATCCGTTATTGATCTCTCATTTAGGTTTTCAGCTCAGCTTTCTAGCTACTGCAGCTATTCTTCTACTCTATCACCCTTGTGATACTCTTTTACAAAAGCTCTTTATACCAAGACCTCTGAAAGAATTAGAAAGCATGACCCTTGTCAATCGCCATTTCTACCTACTATCTTCCTATCTACGCAAAGCACTTGCTCTAAATGCAGCTGTTCATCTTGTCATATTGCCAGCATGCCTGCTGCATTTTCGAAACTTCCCGCTACTTAGCTCCCTATATAATCTTTTTTACCCCTTACTTATCTCCCTAAGCATGATAGCCCTTTTAGCGGCTTCTATTATCGATCTATTACTTCCTTGGCTCGGACAAGGATTCCATCACCTCAACCTTCTTTTTACAGATACTCTCTTAAGAATGATTGCCAATCCACCTATCGTATGGACTCTTTATGGACCTAAAGAACTCTCTATTTCTTGGATATTTTCTTTATGGACTCTATGTTTATTTCTATTTTTTACACGCATAGATAGTCGTCCCTGAAGAATAGACTTTCAAGAGCCGCTGATTAGGCGGCTTGTTCTAACAGCCCTATTTTCCAAAATCCGGGCAGAACTACATTTCCGATCCACCCCAAAATTTTGATGCAAAACAGCCTCAGTTTCCTGAGGATGGTTCGGAAGTTGTGGGCAACCGCCACAAGAGTGGCATGGATTTGATCGCCGATAACTCCTTTGAGGTAGCATCGACCGAGTTTT